>X328_Prussian_Carp__coassemble_183_pt1 | contig 80851 bp, 72 predicted proteins | sample X328_Prussian_Carp__metabat2_low_PE_002 | metagenome-assembled genome bin X328_Prussian_Carp
TAAATGAGTCATTAAAATTTATAGCCAACCCTATCTCATTTCCCTATACTCAACCTAACAACTCGCAACAAGAACGAACCTTATGAAATTAAAAACTGTACTTTTCGCTACTTTTGCTGCCCTTTCTATTACAGCATGTACATCTCAACCAACGATTCCACAGTTGACAGCGGGTGTATTACAAGAAGTCCAAGACATTGAAGTTTATCCAGACACAACCAATAACAAAGCAAAACTGACCAAATTTGAAGACAAATGCGTCATCGAATTTACTGGCAACCTCAAAGCAGGCAAAGTCGTAGAACAGTGGGCGTTCCGTGACTACACCCTCATCACAGGTGGCTCAGCAACCTTTGCACTCGATGGCACCAGCACAGCAACCAAATTTGAATTACACGATGCAGAAGTACAGAAAAACTTCCTCGCACTACGTAATCACTTTGCAAAAGAAGCCTTAGCGCAATGTAACTAAGCAAATCGTCATCACTGGTGCAACATCAGTGATGACTTTCTCTCAAATGCCTTTCGCTTCGTATCCTTTACTTCAATACCAGTCTCCATACTCTTTACATTTAAAACAACGACCACGCATAAACTTACATAATTTTAATGAATTAACTGAACGACACAATTTTCAGCCCATTGTTCATGCGCTGTTGCCGCATTGTGCGACTTTCATATCAAACGCTATTTTTGAGCTCATTTCTGTCTATGATGACTGCTGTTCTGAACTCCTCATCGGGTTCTGTCATAAGAGGTAGAAAATCAAAGATGAAAGTTTTAACAAAAACACTCACCGCTTCGGCTTTAACCACTGCACTTTTAGCCTCCACTTCCCTATTTGCAAATACCACAGCCAATACATCGGCCAATGTTCAAGTTCAAACCTCGCAGCCAAGCGTATTGCAAAACTTAAAACATGATGTCAAACATGCCGCGCATGCGACAGGTGAAACGGTTGAGCATGGTGTCGACAAAACCAAAGCATTCAGCAAAGAAAAATGGCAAGACACCAAAGAATTTTCAGCTGAAAAATCTGCTGTCGTAAAAGATAAGGCTGGTGACGTTAAACACTCTGTTGAGCATAACACCAAAAAAAGTGGTCACTATATAGCGGATAAAGCGAAACAAGGCCAACAAGCGACCAAACAAAAATGGCAGGAAACTAAGCAGGCTGTCAGTGGTCAACCCAAACGTGCTGACGTAAATGGGCAGGCTCAAGTGGAACTAGATACACCTGTTGCTAAAGCCAAAGTCGGTTCATCGACCGATGCTGCCGTTGGCGCGAAGTAAAAGTTAAACTCCTCCAGAGTTGAGAGAGTCCACATGCTGGGCTCTTTTTTTAGCTATATACGTTTGCACACGACGCTTGTTTACAACCAAGCACATGAAATTCACACAAAGAGGCTTTATGCTAAAACGCTGATTTATGCACGATAGCCCAAGAGGTACACTGCTCTATGAACATGATGAAAACAACACTCTTCTGCGCTCTTTTAATGACAACAGCAGGTGTATGGGCACAAACAGAAACCACCACTCAGCAAGCGCAAAAGCCAATTACGCCTTATGGTAAAAACCCCAACATCTTTCATGTCTGGGCTTATAAAACTCAAGAAGGTGTGATTAACACGGCGGAAAAAGTCGGGACTGCAACAGAAAAAGGCATCCAAAAAATTCGCCCTTCTGCACACCAAGCCTTGGACAGTGCAAAAACCATCACCAACAACACCGCAGAACAAGCCAAAGAAACAGGACAGCAAGTCACCCAAAATGTGAATAAAAAGCTGCATGAAACCAAGCAAGTGATTACTGGTCAAACGGATCAACCCGCCCCCATTTACCAAGGCAGCTTGAGTCAACCGTCATCTGCACCCGTAGATGCTCCTGCGGTTCAAGCGCCTTCAGTCTCATCTCCACAGCCTGTCGCACCACAAACAGTAAATGAGCCCACGATTACCCAAGCACCATCTTCCTTTACACCAGCTCAAGCAGAAGAAGAAATTAAAGTGACTAAGCTTTAATATCAAAAAAGCCCATCATTTGACGGGCTTTTTAGTTGTCATTATTTGCTTTAATTCACCCGACGGATTGGCTGCCCTGCTTGAAAAGCTTGAGCATTTTCGACCAACTGCTGCACCATGCGCTGACGTGCATCGACACTGCCCCACGCGCTGTGTGGTGTAATGATTAAATTCGGCAAACGAGCATCCAATAAAACATTACCCTCTTTAGGTGGCTCAACGGTCAATACATCAGTTGCTGCGCCCGCAATTTCACCCTGTTTTAACGCATCTGCCAAAGCTGCTTCATTGACAATTCCACCCCGTGCACAATTAATTAAAAAGGCACTTTTTTTCATTTTTGCGAAAGCTTGAGCATCAATCAGGTCACGCGTGTCATCGGTTAATGGACAATGCAGACTGATAAAATCTGATTGCGCCAGCAAGTCATCAAAGCCCACTCGTGTTGAGTCAGCATGTGGACGGTTCGGCAAATTACCCACCAAAACCCGCATGCCAAATGCTTCAGCGAGTTTAGCCACCGCCTGCCCCAATTCCCCATAACCTAAAATGCCCAAGGTCTTACCCGAAAGTTCAATAATTGGGTAGTCCAGTAGACAAAACTGCGAGGCTTTATTCCATTCGCCCTGCTGCACCGCGCGGTCGTATTGCAAGCAGGAGGTTGCAAGGTTGAGCATCAACATTAAAGTGTGCTGTGCCACCGCTGCCGTGCCATAACCCTGACAATTACACACCACAACACCTTGTGCTTTGGCTTGCTGCAAATCGATGTTATTGGTGCCTGTGGCAGAGATTAAAATCAACTTTAACTGAGGGCATTGTTTTAAGGTGTCGGCATCCAGCATCACTTTGTTGCTAATAATCACATCTGCGTCTTGCACACGCGCGACAAGCGTCTCAGCATCGGTACTTGGGTAAAGGATCAGTTCATCAAAAACAGCATGCAGTGCTTGAAAGTCCAAATCATTTTTATCTAAGGATGCACAATCTAAAAATACGGCTTTCATTGCTCACGTCCAGTTGTTCTGCATAATGATAGAGCGCTTATTTAAACCAACTCAGCCCCATTTTTCAACGTAAACACTGTCTTGACCACCTAAAAATAGCCGCCACACACAGAAAAAAGCCCGCTATTTAACGGGCTTATTACGATGAATACGAATAGAAATACTGATTTGTTTAATCACATAAAACGTCAGGATCAGCAGGAGAATGAGACCACCACCGAATGTCAGATAAGCTGGGTCTAAACTTTGTGCCAGTACGCTTTGTGATGTTGAAATAAACAGTAATGTTATAAATACAGCCGACCAATGTCTTTGCATTGCTTCCACCCTATTTGATCTTTATCCGTATTGTTTAAAAGATAAACAATACTTTCATATTAAACCAAATAGGACGGAAAACAAGCGCTTGGCCTTAGACCAAAGCCCTATATGAATAAATCACATGAACACATCTGACTCAGCATCGCTTGACACCAAAAACTGCGCTGTTTCTGGAATATCTTCGACCAAATCAAAGCCACCATATTCATCACAGCTAAAGTTAAACTGCTTATAGCTAATCAGATAATAATCACTGTATTTTTTCATTAACAATGGATGCATTCCAGCGCTCAATTCGGCTTGTTCATGCACCAACTTCATGATCTGACGGTCATTCATCACCACGGTATAGCGCATGTCATTATAGTAAATGTGTACCAGTCCATTACCCTTGGCAAAAATCGGCAACAGAAACTTATGATTCAGCGCAATGGCATCTGGTGCATAGCTTTCAATCTTCTGACTGATCATATTGAACACTAAACCATGTCCAAAACTATCCATTAACTGACAGCTATTTTCTTGCGGCAAGTTGACCTGAATACCCAGTTTCAGCAGATCTGTCTGGCTCACTTGTCGATTGCTCAATAACTCTCGAATAATGCTTTGTTTTAGCTTGGCATCAAAAAATTGACCATCTAACTCAAGCTCATTATTTTTCAGAATTCGCCCCAAAGAAAAGCGATGACGCGGCAACAAGTTTTCGATCACTTTACGGTAGTAAAACTTGCTGTTCTTTTTCACTTCACGAATTTTTTTATAAAAATACGGCGCATCAAACTCATGACGTAAAAAATCGTGCAACAAATCTGAACTGGCCAAAACCGCAATCGCATCATGCCCTGTAAAAGGTAAGTTCAGGGTATTCAGATTCGGCACGACCGTTTGTAATTTTTCATAATGCGCACGGTCTTCAGGGCAGTAAGGGTCATAAATAACAATGTATTCACACTCTGCCGAGACATCCTTCGCCTGTACCTGCATGTCATGGTTCAGCTCAGGCTGATAGAACATGTTATAGCGGTTATCCGTCACCTGTTCAGGGTCAATCGAATACTGCGGCACCAAGGCCACCACGCGCTTAAAACCAAGCAGTTTAGAGTATTTAATCGCAGCATAGCCGCCCATTGACCCTGCATAGGCAATACGGGTTTGAAAGGGTGCAATCCAAGCGCGAATTGCCTCCAACATCGCCAACATCGAAGACTCTGGAAACCATGACTTTTGTTTTGGCATAATGCCAACCACATTAAAGCCAAACTTCGCCAGCGACTTTTCTGCATTGATCGACGTTCCCTTGGCACGGGTAATCAGATCGCCAAAAGAGAAAATAAGTTCGTCCGATGAACCCTGTAAAAAAATGACACGAATCTGTTCGTCTTCAAAAATAATTTGTTTCGCCATGTCCATGCTGAGAGATTTCATTCCTATAAAGTGAGGTCATGTTCGTTCCATACAGCATAAGCGATTTCATCGAACCAAATGTGTTATTTTATAGATGCAGAGCAGATAAAAAAGCGCAAAATATGACACAATTACTCCATCCTGCGGCACAACACGGGTTTAGTGCAGCTGCTGAACTTTATCAACAAGTGCGTCCAAGTTATCCACAAGAGATCCATGCCTGGCTCACCGAGCAACTGCATTTAAACGCAGATTCACGTGTGATTGATCTTGCCTCGGGTACAGGTAAGTTTCTGCCTTATCTGATTCCACATAGTGGACAGCTCACTGCCATCGAACCTGTTACCGAAATGTTAGCTCAGCTCAAACTGGCTTACCCACAGGTGGAAACATTACAAGCCTTTAGTGACCATATTCCCCTGCCATCGCAAAGTATCGATGCAGTTTTATCTGCGCAGGCCTTCCACTGGTTTGCCAACATGGACAGTTTAAAAGAAATCCATCGTGTCCTAAAACCGCAAGGGCATTTGGGCTTGGTCTGGAACCAACGCGACACTCAAGTCGACTGGGTCAATGCTCTCGCAGAACGGCTCGCTCCTTTAGAAGGAGATACCCCGCGTTATCATAGTGGGCTATGGCAAAAAGTCTTTGAACATCAACACTTATTTCAGCTCAAAAGCCTGCATCAGTTTGCACAGCAGCAAACAGGTACAGTAGAACAAGTCGTCTCAAAACGCCTCCTTTCGACCAGCTTTATTGCCGCAATGCCACTCGAACAACAACAGGATTTAAAACATCAGTTTGAACAAATTGTGCAGCAGTACACGGGCAAACAGCCACAAGACGAAATCAGTTTTCCTTACATCACCTATGCCTATCACTTTCAAAAAATAGCAGAATAATAGGACACCGATATGAACCCACATACTCTTTCATTGAAACAGGTTCTACTGCCGCTTCTTTTAGGTGGCAGCTTAATCCTGACAGGCTGTAACAAAGCCAATGAATCTGCTGAGCAAGACACGCTTTCGAGCGATGATAAAATTCTGCAAGAACTCAGCTCCGAACCCGTCAAAAGTTTTGCTAAAACAGCCAATGATCCACACGATATTGCGCTCTTGGTCGACTATGACCAGCGCTTTAGTAGCATGAGTGATGAAATGGAAGATGAACTCATGAAAATGCGTGAGGCAGGCACGCTCACGGATGAATTTGCAAAAACACGTCAACAAGACAATATTCAGTCTGCACTGAATATGCTGAAAGAACTGGATTTAAAAACAGAACAAGGGCGCTACATTCAAACTTTGATGTACCAATATTGGGATAACCAAGCCAAAATCATCCAAGATAAAGCCGCAGCACCACATGACAACGTGAAAGGCCTCGGTGAGCTCATTCATGCCCAAGAGCAGCTTGAACACTGGCAGTCGCAGTATCCTAAAGCTCAAGATACGATGTCGACAGGCTACTAACTCAATCGCGGACAAAGAAAAGGGATCCGATGATCCCTTTTACTTATATCTATTCTAACTATGGGCGTTCAGCATATTGTGGTAATGCATCACAAATGTTGTCCCACTCGGCTTGAGATGCCACAAAAATATGCTGCGTCGGCTTTTGCTGTAACGGGGTATCTAAAGTGCCGATCCGCAAACGGTAAAACTCAGGTGTTTCAGCTTTAATACTGACAAGAGGTGAACCACAGTTGCCACAGAAACAGCGCTCTGTGCCTGCACTCGACGCATATTTTTTCACAACGTCCTGACCAGAGGTCAGTTTAAAATCCGCCTTAGCAATCGGTGCATTGGTTGCATATGCCGTTCCATTGGCCTTGCGACATTTTTGACAATGGCATTGAATAATATCGCCAATCGGCCCATCAATTTGATAAGTCACTGCACCGCATAGGCAGCTGCCCACATACTGCTGAAGATCCGACATGATGATGCTCCTTGAATTTTTTATTCAAATTAGCACAGCTGATTTTCAGTTGCATCGCTTATGGCGAATTTTTTGCCACATTCAAATACTGCATCACACCCTCACCTGCGGCACGTCCGGTTGCAAAACATGCAGTGAGTAAGTAGCCCCCTGTGGGTGCATCCCAGTCCAACATTTCCCCACATAAAAAAACAGCGGGATTGGATTTTAATTGTAGCTGCGGGTTCAGGCCTTTACGGCGCACACCGCCAGCACAACTAATGGCTTCTTCAATCGGACGAAAACCAGTTAAAGGAATCTGTAATTGCTTCACCTGCTGCGCCAATTGTTCAGGGTGATTCCAGTGTTCTTTTGCAACCAACTCTCGCACTAAACTTGCCTTGGCTGCATCTAAACCTGCTTTACGCCAAATATTACTTAAAGACTGTTTTTTTGTGGGTTTCAGACGCACAGCCAATTCTTGAACCGTGACATCTGGCAGTAAATCAAGCGTTAACACTAAAGGTTGGAGCTGTTTTTGCTGCGCACGCAGCGCTCGACCTTGCTTATAGACCAAACCACTTTCTAGGCCATAATGGGTGATGACGATATCGCCCATACTTTTTTCCGCATCGCCCACCCATGCCGCGATACGTTTCAGTGGCTGCCCAAAGACGGGTTGCATATAGGTAGACCATTCATGTTCTACCCCAGCATTGCTGGCTTGAAAAGGCTCAATTTCATCGGCCTCCAACCAGTTTTGCCATGCGCCATCACTACCGAGCTGAGACCATGACACCGCTCCGCAAGCCAAGACGATCGCATCATAGCTCTGGCTGTGCACTTGATCACTAAGCAAAGACTTGATTTCAAGTGTATGTTCTTTGAGGCTGAGGCATTGATGACGATAGTAAAACTTGACGCCTGACTCAACCAAGCGTTTCAACCATGCACGTAATAAAGGCGCGGCTTTCATTTCAATCGGGAAAATACGCCCAGACGTTCCGACATAGGACTCAATGCCTAAACCTTTCATCCATGCTTGAATCCATGTGGCATCCCACTTACGAATCCAAGGTGCCAACCATTCGGCTTGATCATAACGACCAATAAACTGCTCCACAGGTTCGGCATGAGAGATATTTAGTCCTGTTTTACCCGCCATCAGGAACTTACGTGCAGCAGATGGTTTTTGCTCAAACACATCGACCTGAACATCATATTGGCTCAACACTTCTGCCGCCATCAAACCGGCTGGGCCCGCCCCAATAATTGCAATACGCTTTGGCATGATTTATTCAGCTTGATCCGAAGATTGCGCCTGTGGGTTCTGACCTTGCAAAGCCTGAAACGCATCAAAACGCGTGCGATAACCTTCAGGTTTGGTGATGATCAACTGTTGGCAGAGCTCGCCTCGTTCTAAATATTTAATTTCAAAATGCGTCCGCGCTGAGCTATCCGCAATGCGCTCTTTTACAAACGGTAACTTCCACACCTCAATCAACTGTTGCTGTGCTTCTTCGATATATTCTGGAATATTGCTGGCTAAAGTAATTTGTCCGCCCACTTGTAAACGTGAAATCAGAAACTCAAAAAACGGCATATTCAACCAGCGCTGCGCAGGATTATGCGGTTCAGGGTTGGGATAAAGAATAAAGAACTGTTCAACCTGCTGCGGTTGCAAGGCATGTACCACCCAAGGCAGAGCATCGGCATGTACCAGCTGTAAATTCTGCTGACCTTCTAAGCCATGTTGTTTCTGCATCGCCACAAACTTTTCACGGGTACGCTCAACCGCAATCAGCTTTTTCTCAGGATGATTGGCCGTAAACAATAAAGCATGTTTACCCTTGCCCGCCCCAATTTCCACACACAGTGGATCAGGACTGATCATTTGAAAATCACGAGGCGCATGCATACGCTGGGCTTGAAATTGACGAATCGGCATAATCAGATCAAACTAAGAAAAAACCGCATCAGTCTAACAACTGCCAACGTTTTTGCCTATTTCAATCCGAAAATTTTATCTGGAGTCGATCATGCCACACACTTTCCCTTGTCCCCGTTGTGGAGAAATGAGTCAATGGGAAGACAACGCCTTTCGTCCTTTTTGTTCTGAACGCTGCAAACTGATCGACTTAGGTGCATGGGCCAATGATGAATATCGCCTCCCAACGCAAGATGCACCGCAAGCAGAAAACTCAGAAGAATAATATGTTTAATTTCATGATATTTTTCATATTTTAAGAGAAATTGTTCATTATTTAATATCTTAATATTCGCTTAAAAGGATAATTCGTCGACTATACTCCCCCAAATTGGTACATGCTCACAGCATGATCAAGTCACAAAAATAACATCCTAAAGGGGGATAAGATGAACATCCTGAGTAAGACTATTGTTTTAATTGGCGTTTTACTTGCGATCTGTCTATTCAGTTTTGGCATCTATATGCAAGATCTGTTGATCCTCTCGGTTGGACTATTAGTGGCCTTATTCTCCATCGTGTTTGCTCTAGAAACCCAACACATTTTGAATAATCCATTTCGCAAATAAAAAAGTCAGCAGCTGCTGACTTTTTTATTTTTTAATGAGACCTCAAAGCGTTTAGCCTGCTTTTCCTGCCACAAAAGGGTTATGTTGTTTTTCAAAACCAATGGTACTGATTGGACCATGTCCTGAAATGAACTGCGTCTCATCGGGTAAGCTAAAGCATTCACGCTGAATAGAGTCAATCAACTGCTGATGATTACCACGCGGAAAGTCGGTACGACCAATGGAGCCTTTAAACAACACGTCGCCGGTCCAAAGCAAACCATAGTTTTTGTTATAAAACATCACATGACCCGGGGTATGTCCAGGGGCAAAACGCACTTCAAACGCTTCATTGCCCAGTTTAAGGACTTCACCGCCTTCAAGCCATGTCGTGACATCCACCTTTTCAGGAATAGGAAAACCATAACGCTGCGAGACTTCTTGGATCATATCCAACCAAAAGGCATCTTCTTTATGCGGGCCAATCACAGGGACATCCCACAGTTTTTTTAATGCCCCGACTGCTCCAGCATGATCTAAATGCCCGTGCGTCAACCACAGCGCTTTTACTGTCAAACCCAACGCTTCGATTTCTGCTTTAAGCTTCTCAGGCTCTCCACCTGCATCAATTAAAATTGCTTCTTTACTGTCACTGTCCCAAACAATGGAACAGTTCTGCTGAAATGCCGTTACAGGCACAATTTTAACTTGCAACATAGAGTGTCAACCTCAATTCGTTTTGCTGGCTAATGTCTGTTTTAAGGCATCAAGATTAGCCTGAACCAGCGTATTGAGCAATTGCAAATGATCTCCGCGGCTGTTCAAGGCTGGAATATATTGATACCGCTCTCCACCTTGAGACAAAAACAATTCAGCATTCTGAATCGCCAGTTCCTCTAAAGTTTCTAAGCAATCCGCTGAAAACGCAGGACTCATAATTTGCACCGATTTCACCCCCTGCGCCGCCCATTCGGCCAGTAAGGCATCGGTATACGGTTTCACCCACTCTTGTTTCCCAAAGCGGGACTGGAAACTGATGGCCCATTCATTCTCCGCCAGGCCTAATTCGGCTGCCACCAACTGCCCTGTGATACGGCAACGGTCGGCATAGGGATCACCTTTATCGGCATAAGGCTGTGGAATACCATGGAAAGACATTAACAGCTTTTCAGTCACCCCATGTTCAGCACGGAAATCACGCACACTTTGCGCCAAAGCCTGAATGTATAAAGGGTGCTGATAATAATCGCGAATAATGCTCAGCCCTGGCAAATTACGCTGCTTTGGAATCCACTTCGCGAAAGCATCATATAAAGGCGCGCTGGATGTTGCAGAGTACTGCGGAAACAAAGGAAAAAGGACAATATGATCTTGCGGCTTTTGACTCAACTCAGCAAGCAAGGGCTGAATGCCTGGATTACCATAGGTCATCGCAGGGACGATATTCAGCTCAAACTCAGGGTATTGCAAAATCAACTGCTGTTGTAACGCGGCCACTTGAGTCAGCAAAATTTCTCGCATTGGAGAATCACTGCCCCACACCATCTCATAAGCATGGGCAACGCGTTTCGGGCGAAACGGCAAAATAAATAAACGGAGAATAATTTGCCAAAGCGGTTTGGGAATTTCAATCACCCGCTGGTCTGACAAAAACTGATCCAAAAAGCGACGCACTGCTGAAGCTGTCGGTGCATCAGGCGTTCCCAAATTTGCCAAAATAACAGTAACTTTTGCTTTTGTTGCAGTAGACATTCAGCCCTCGTGGCTCGTTTTCGAATGTCTCTACTGTAACAGTTTTCAGTTCATTATCTAAATGGATAACTACGAAGATTGAAATTGAAAAGGCCGATCCTTTTCCAATAAATTACTATCCAAAAGTTTAGTCGCCTTCGGGGTCAACTGCCAAAGCATGCGCTGACGATCATCTCGACCCGACTGAACAATCCAATCATTTTGACGCATTTGCATTTTAATACTGTGCAAAGCACGAATATTAATTTGCGAGCGTGCAACAGCATGGGCACGAGGCATTTCTAGACGCGCATCATTCAAACCAGTTTCGTTTAAATACTCATTTATGCGTTTGGAGAAATACTCTTCAGGAGTTGGGTGAATAAAGGTTGTCCCCAAAACCGAGAGTAATTGCGCCCAAGTCATCTGCTTTTGAATTTTCAGCTCTTTAAAATTGCCATCTTGATAGGCATGCATCCGATAATCAAAAGCAAAAAATTCATGCATAGCCACTTTGGGTAAAGACAAAAATGGATCGACTTCACGTTTACCCGCTTCAGTTTCCAGTTGCACCAGTTTGGCTTTGAGTTTATCTATTTCGTCATGCAACACTTGGGTATTCTGCGGACGTACCCAACCCGATACAGGATAGCGCTCTAGCATTTGCGTCATATTCAAGCGAACGGCCATTTCCAAGTCACGCATGGTGCGATAAGTGAAAACCTGATCGACTTCGTTTTGCAGCAGTTTTCTAAACTCTTTGAATTTTTCACGCAGCTCAGCTTTGTCGTCATGTAAACATAACTCACGGGCATCAGGATCATCATGCATAAATACAATAATCGGCTTTTGTTTGGTGACCGCATAAATGTATTCAAGGTGCATATATCCCACCCCTGACACGGACTGTTCGCCATATTTGCTGCCCAGCAACAATATGACATAGTCACAGTCATCAATCTGACGACGTGCAAAAGCCGTTGAAAGTGGTGTCCGTTGTTCTAATCCCCAAGAAAAAAATCCCATGCCCACTAAAGTTTGGGCCAAAATGATCCGCTCTGGTTGCATCTCGCTTCCAGAGGTGGTTATAAACACTTGATAACGCTTATCGAGCATCGGTTATCCTCATTATTCTTCGCAGCATCCCATCCCCCAAATTCCATTAGATAGACACTGCGACTAACTCAAGCATATTAGGTTGCAATTTTTGACTATATATCAAAATACTCGACTTATTTGTTTAAAAATTAATCAGATATGTTTGAAATAGTCCAATTTAGTTCTGGTTCAAGCAAAAGTTGTAAGATAGGTCTCAAACTTTCTGCATTATTTCCACTGACATAACATTCAATTCGAACATCACCATCATGATTTTGTTCAAATAATAACTCATTTTTGATTAAAATACGGGCTGTTTGTCGTGCAACTGCCAGTCCAGAGTCAATTAATGTCAGTTTCTGACCAAAAATAGATTGTATCGCTATTTTCAAAAAAGGGTAATGGGTACAGCCTAAAACTAAGTAATCTGCACCCTGATCAACAACGGGTTGTAAAATATCTTTTAACGTGGCTAAACATGCCGCACTCATCTGTGCGCCGCTCTCAACAAAAGGCACTAAATCTAAGCAGGTCACTGGAATCACCGTGACTCCCGAAGGCTGTGCAAACTTATCAACCACATCTTTAATCAGCTGCCCGCGAAAGGTCGCAGGGGTCGCTAGAACAGCTACGGTTTTGGATTTGCTTTGCAATACCGCAGGTTTTAGGGCCGGAACAAGGCCGATAATCGGGAAGTTGTCGCCATAGTGCTCGCGTAAATAATCCAAACTAAAGGCTGAAGCGGTATTACACGCCACAACTGCAACCTTACAGCCTTTGCGGTAAAGCCACTCAATCGCTTGTGCAGTCAATTCTCGAATATTTTGATCATCGCGCGGCCCATAAGGCACATGTGCGGTATCGGCAAAATAAATAAATCGTTCATGCGGTAAATGCTTGGCAATTTCTTGAGCGATGGATAAGCCGCCTATTCCCGAATCAAATATCCCGATTGGCGCATTGGCTGTCGCTTTTGGCATGGGGTTGATCAGAGGAAATAAGGGCTGAATGGCACTCATGAGAACTCGTTGCAGTATAAAGTTAAAAGATCAATCAAGCTTAAACCTCAGGTGCCTAATTGCAATAGCAAATCACCACTTTGTAAGCACAGTTTGACCTGACCCTCCGCATCGTCGCTTAGCTCACCCATTTCCACCAAATGAAAAAAAGCAGCACGCTGAATCAGTGCATTGATGCCAAAGCGAACATGCACATAAGGGCGTAGCTCCCCTTGGAAGGCACGCATAAAAATGGGATGGTCTTCATCAACAATCACCACATCCTGTGTGGTCGTGGTCAGTTGTAGGTAGATTTTTCCTGCAATTTCGACTTGATCGACCTGATTGACAAATAAAGGCTCATCTTCAACCTCGATTTCAATCTGCTCGACAGGGGTTTTGAGATAAAACTTATCTTCTTCTTTCCAAAGTACCGTTGCAAACAGCTCAATCATGGCTGGACGTTTGATCAATTGACCTTCGTGCCACCATTCTCCATTGGCTAAAACCTTCAAATCCATTGCGCCACAATGCTTTGGGTGCCATTGATCTAAAGGGGGGATTGACCTTTTGTGACCGGACTGTCCATCTTTTATGTATTGTGCAATATCGGTTAAGTTTTTATTATCAGCAATAGCTACTTTTTTCGTCGGATTTGCTGAGTTGTGCTGCTTATCCATAAAATTCATGCCTGTCTGACGGAAAAATAATATGATTCAGCCAATTGGCTAGAACTCGGTTTAAACCTATACTAGCTCACAATATAAAAGACACGATGATAAATTTTGTGTCTGGGAACTAAGAACACTCATGGCAGCACCGTTCTTTGAGTCAAAACGGTTGCCACCTTTAACCATATGAGGAGTCCTACATGGAACACATCGAACGTGAATCGATGGAGTTTGACGTCGTCATCGTAGGCGCAGGCCCTGCGGGTCTTTCTGCTGCGATCAAAATCCGTCAACTTGCAATTGAAAACAACCTTAACGATCTGTCCGTTTGTGTCGTAGAAAAAGGCTCTGAAGTTGGTGCGCATATCCTTTCAGGTGCTGTGCTCGAACCGCGTGCGATCAATGAGTTGTTCCCAAACTGGAAAGAAGAAGGCGCGCCTTTAAATGTTCCAGTAACTGAAGATAAAACGTATTTCTTAATGTCTGCTGAAAAGTCACAAGAAGCGCCGCACTGGATGGTTCCTAAAACCATGCATAATGATGGCAACTATGTGATTTCACTCGGTAACGTGGTGCGTTGGTTAGGCCAAAAAGCTGAAGAATTAGAAGTTTCTATTTTCCCAGGTTTTGCTGCATCTGAAATTCTTTATCATGCCGATGGTACGGTTAAAGGTATCCAAACCGGTGATATGGGGATTGGTAAAGATGGTGAACCAACACATAACTTTACCCCAGGCTATGAACTACATGCCAAATACACGATTTTTGCGGAAGGCTGTCGTGGTCATTTAGGTAAGCGCCTGATTGCCAAGTTTGATCTCGATAAAGATGCAGACCCGCAACACTATGGTATCGGCATCAAAGAACTGTGGGAAATTGACCCTGCAAAACACAAACCAGGTTTGGTGATGCACGGTGCAGGTTGGCCTCTAGCTGAAACCGGTTCTTCTGGTGGTTGGTGGTTATATCACGCTGAAAACAACCAAGTTACTTTGGGTATGATCGTGGATTTATCTTACGAAAACCCACACATGTATCCATTTGCAGAAATGCAGCGCTGGAAAACGCATCCACTGATTAAGCAATATCTTGAAGGTGGTAAGCGTATTTCTTATGGCGCACGTGCTGTGGTGAAAGGTGGTTTCAACTCACTGCCGAAGTTTACCTTCCCAGGTGGTTCTTTAATTGGTGATGATGCAGGCTTCCTAAACTTCGCTAAAATTAAAGGCTCTCACACTGCCATGAAATCGGGCATGTTGTGTGGCGAAGCGGTATTCGAAGCGATTCAAGCAGGCGTTGAAAAAGGTGGTGATCTTGCCATTGCACGTGTGCTTGAAGGTGAAGACTTCTTTGCAAAAGAGTTAACCGCTTACACAGACAAGTTCAACAACAGCTGGTTAAAAGAAGAGTTATATCGTTCTCGTAACTTTGGCCCAGCAATGCACAAATTTGGCACGTTCGGTGGTGGTGCATTTAACTTCATCGACCAAAATGTGTTTAAGGTCCCGTTTACACTGCATGACTTAGTGCCTGACTTCAGTACACTGAAAACTGTAGATGCAGCAACAGTGAAACCGAACTATCCAAAACCAGATGGTAAGTTGACCTTTGACCGTTTATCTTCAGTATTTGTATCGAATACGGTGCATGAAGAAAATCAGCCAGCACACTTGAAACTGACTGATGCTTCTATTCCTGTAAATGTAAACTTACCAAAATGGGACGAGCCAGCTCAGCGCTACTGCCCTGCTGGTGTTTATGAAATTATGGAAGAGAACGATGGTTCGAAGCGTTTCCAAATTAACGCGGCTAACTGTGTGCACTGTAAAACGTGTGATATTAAAGATCCATCTCAGAACATTACTTGGGTAACTCCTGAGGGTGGTGGTGGTCCGAATTACCCTAATATGTAATTCCTTACGACACGGCAAAGCGGTTGCTTTGCTAACCGTGTCTCATACCCGAACATGTAATGTTAAAACGGGCTTGCGCTGAGGCGCATTTCCGAGCAAGTAATCGCTTTTAGATTAAAAAAATCCCTTCAGCACTGAAGGGATTTTTTTAATTAATAGGCATCTGACTTTTTGCTAAAAACCATCACCGTTGGCCCTATCGCAGTATGCCCAACCCCATGATCTTGATAAATTTCAATCCGATAATCGGCACACTGATAGACATATTTATTTTCAGCTTGTTTCCAGCCGTTTTGCGCCACCTGAAAGCGTTTTAATACTCGACTTTTAAAAACATCTAAATCGGTTTCATACGTCGCAAGTGGCCCATCTAGAAAACTTAAACTGTATGAAATAATCATTTTAGAATGCGGATCGTAACGAATATGCTGAACCCAGCTCACACCAGCTTTTTTAATTTGTGTATCTACACCTTGTGCAAATTCAAACTGATAATTATCGCCCCCTAAAATAACCGTTTTTGCGGTGGGATGATGCTGTTGAAATTCACGAATATGCTGTCCAATTTTTAAACCTGCAACATTCATCGTGCCTACAGGAACTTCACAAGATTTTGCCCAAGAAATTGAACAAAATAATGCAAAAATATGAGCCCATAAGAACACATTTATTCTTTTCATTCTGATTTCCTTGGATGAACTTGATTTCTTTTTCTTTACTCAAGCACATTTTAAAAGGCTAAGACAAATGTCCTAACCTTTTTTAACTAAATAATGAAATTCTTTATTGCCGTTTTCGTCTAAGCGCTCTTCTTGCAGCAAAAGTTCATGCCCAAGATGCATACAAAATTTCGGAATATCCCATGAAGTTGAATTGTCCGTTGCAAACACCTCCACTACATCTCCCGATTTAGACTTGCGAATGGCTTGATGCAACATCATCACAGGCTCTGGACAGCGTAAACCACGGGTGTTTAATTGGATGCTTGGGCTCACTTCCAAATCAGACATATACAAACTCAAAAATTTAAAAACTTGCCAATTTTAACACAACTGCCCATTTCGCATATCTGTTTGCATAGCTTGATGGCAGATGAACCTCGTATTTAAAAGTATTGATCTAATCATTCATGCAATCCTTGCTTAATTACAATAGACAACTGTGTTTTCTACGGTATGATAAAATTAAGTTTTTTAGATATTAAGCGTCTTTAGGAAAGATCATGCACGAGGAATCAGGCCCGTCGTGGGGAATGCGTGGCTTACGCAAATGGTTAGGTACCGCGCCAGAAACTCGCGATGAACTGTTAAAGTTAGTTCAAGATTCACGTCGTTTTTTAGAACCCGACACTGTTGCGATGTTAGAAGGCGTATTAGACCTTCCAGCAACCAAAGTCCGCGAGGTCATGACACCGCGTACATCGATGATCAGCCTACAAGAAGATGATGAGTTACTCGACATTTTGCATACTCTGGTTGAGTCGGCACATTCACGTTTCCCTGTCTTTTCATCAGATCAACCAGACAATGTCGTGGGCATTTTATTAGCCAAAGACTTATTGCCTTTCTTGACTGAACCAAACAATAAAGTGGATATACGTGCGCTGATGCGTCAACCTTTATATGTACCTGAAAGCGCACGCTCAGACCAAGTGCTTCGCATGTTGAAAAATACCCAAACGCACATTGCGGTGGTGATTGATGAATATGGCACGACCTCAGGTTTAGTGACGCTAGAAGATATTTTGGAAGAAATTGTCGGTGAAATTGAAGATGAACACGACAAGATCGATGAAGAAGCGGAATATATTATTCCCGACAATGACCCAACGACCGCAAATACGTGGCTGGTTCAAGCACTTACACCAATCGAACACTTTAACAATCTTTTAGATGCAGACTTTTCTGATGATGAGGTTGAAACTGTGGGCGGTTTATTGCTTCAAGAAATTGGTTTAGTGAGTGATTTACAAGGTCAGGTGATTGATCTTGAAAATTGGGAATTTACCATTGTAGAAGCAGATGCACGTTCTATTCATCTGATTCGAGCCGTTCGTAAATGAGAGCTTACTTTGACAAACTGTTAACCCCCAATCCACAACAAAAACAGTTACCTTTAATTTATCCGCTTTTAATTGCCTTATTTTCAGGGGCGGTCTTTAGTTTTGCACTCGCCCCTTATCATTATTGGTGGTTGGCAATCTTATCCCCTGCACTGCTCTATGCCACTTTACGCAAACGCAGTGCAAAGCAGGCCTTTGGTATTGGTTGGGCCTATGGTTTTGGCCTATGGTTCGTGGGGGCTTTTTGGCTCTACACTTCCATCCATGTCTATGGCGATACCAATAGTGCCTTAAGTGTCGGCATGATCGGCATTATGGCCTTGGTCATGGGCTTATTCACGGCTGTCCAAAGCTTTATTTACCGCCGTTTTTTCCCTGAAACGCCACTAACCTTCGCTCCGCTTTGGGTGCTTTTTGAATGGGCAAAAACCTGGGTCTTCACAGGCTTCCCATGGCTGTTTGCAGGCTATGCCTTTACCGAACGTTTACTGGATGGGTATGCGCCATTATTTGGTATCTTCGGGGTGTCGTTTGTAGTCTTGGTGTTGGCCTGCGCACTGGTCGAAGTTTTAAACCGTCGCGTCTTTTGGGTCATTCCTTCTGCTTTATTGGTACTTGGTGCATGGGGCGCATCAAAAATTGAATTCGTCTCCGCAAAAAATACGCCGCCATTATCGGTTTCTTTAATTCAGGGCAATATCCCACAAGACTTAAAATGGCTCACTGAGTATCAACTGAAAACACTTGGAATCTATGCTGATTTAACCAAAACAGAATGGGGACGAGACCTCATTGTTTGGCCTGAATCCTCTATTCCGATGTTCCAAAGTGATATCGAACCCTTTTTAGCTGCAATGACGGCACAAGCCAAGAAAACCAACACGGCGTGGGTCACGGGTATTCCATACTGGGATATTTCAGGCTCTGAAACGGCAGGTCGACCACTGTACTACAACAGTATTATGGCCAATGGTGCTGAAGCCGAAGGACTCTATAAAAAGCAACGTTTAGTGCCTTTTGGTGAATATATTCCACTATCCGGTTTACTGAAATGGGTGTTGCCTGCCATGCAGAATGATCCGTCGATGAGTGGTTTTTCACGTGGCGAACAACAGCAACAACCGCTTTCTATTCATCAGCAGCATTTAGGCGCGGCCATTTGCTATGAAGTGGCTTATCCGAACTTGACGCGTCGTAATGCCAGCCAAAGTGATTTCTTGGTGACAGTTTCCAACGATGCATGGTTTACGGGAACCGCAGGCCCTTTACAGCATTTACAGATGGTACAAATGCGTGCCAAAGAAAATGGACGCTGGTTTATCCGTGCCACCAATACAGGCGTGACCGCATTTATTGACCATCAAGGGCATATCGTAAAACGTGCTCCGCAAGATGTGGCAACCGTGCTTCGCGGCGAACTGCCTGCTATGCAAGGTCAAACGCTATATACCCGTTTAAGTGACTGGCCAATTTTAGGTTTCTCAGTCTTTTTACTGATCTTGGGCTGGATCTATCGTCCACGTAAAGTCGATGTATCGTTTAAGTCTCGTCGATAGTTGCTATTGTTAGATCAGACTTTTCCAAAGAAAAACCCAAGCTGAGCTTGGGTTTTTCTTTTTCAGTTATAGTAGCTTGGTACCTACTGGAACATCTGTATCAGGCACACACAGCACCACGCCTGCGTCTGAATCATGAAAGCCTGTCACTAAGCACTCAGACTGGATGGGACCAATTTGTTTGTTTGGAAAGTTAACCACTGCCACCACCAATTTACCCAATAACAGTTCAGGTTGATAACGCTCAGTAATCTGCGCACTCGATTTCTTAATGCCAATTTCATGACCAAAGTCGACATGTAAAATATAAGCGGGCTTATGTGCCTGTTCAAAAACTTCGGCCTGAATAATTCGCCCGACTCGAAGCTCGACTTTTAAAAAATCTGCCCAATCAATCTGTTCCATATTTCACTCTATATTTATATTTTCTACAGTATAGGGAGCGAACACTAGGATCATATACAACGAAACAGACAAGCGATCCTATCTTTCCGCCATTCTTCATGACGCAATAAAAAACCGAGCGTATGTGCTCGGTTTTTATCACAACTATAAATGTCAGTATTAAATTTGACTGACCAAATAGGACACCATACCAGCTAAAAAGAGCATCGGGGTATAACGGTAGAACATGACCACTTTTTGTTCTAATGCTGTAATCTGTACTTGATCGAGTGTGAGTACGGTTGCTTTTAACGCAGACCAAAAGCTCAAAACCGCCCATGTGCTGAACAGACTGATTGCAAAGAAACCCACCATAATTTGGCTGCTGCCTTCAGTCGACTGCCACACACTTAAAACACCTTGAGCAACAGGAAGCATACTCAAAATCAAAAGAACAGATTTGAGCATCGACCAATGGAATTGGCTCATTTCATCCAACAAGGTTAATGCTTTCATTCTATTCTCCTCAGGCAAATCAGTTGCCATTGAGAACATTATGCAAGGATTTAAATAAATAAAAAGCCTATTTTTATCCATAATTTACATTATTTGTAATCAATAAATATGGGAATAATTCTTATTATAAATCTCAGCTGATGCTTATTATATTTAATATTTTAAAATCATAATCTTAGATATTAATTTTAAATTAAGATGTATTATCATTACAGTCCACATTGACATAACCTATGCACTGTAATGATATATTCAATTAAACCCAATATATAATAATTCTCAATTAAGGTTGATACTGAATATCAGCATCGGTTTCTTCACCACCTTGCTGTCCATCTGCGCCAAAAGAATATAAATCAAATGGTCGTCCATCGGTCCCAGGTGCAACATATTGAATGTCATTATCCCAACTGTCTTTCGGATATCCACCTTTCACATAACCGCCTGGCAACCAATTTTTTGCAGACTCAGGCTTATTCACCAAAGCGTCGAGTCCACCCTCTTGCATCGAAGGGTATTTACCATTGTCCAATTTATATTGATCCAATGCCGCAGCAACACCTTTGAGGGTAATGACAGTGGTATCAACTTTGGCTTTTTCACCGCGTCCCATCACATTGGGTACAATTAAGGCTGCCAACACACCTAAAATAACAATCACCACCATGACTTCAATTAAGGTAAAGCCTGAAGCTTGGCGTCTATAGATTTTTGATTGCATGTGAATTTTCTCTTCCATCTTATATTTTTAAAATTAAATCATGTTGTTCATGTTGACGATCGGCAGCATCACGGCGATCACAATCACCAAGACAATGCTTGCCATCAGAACCAACATCAGTGGCTCAAGTAAAGCCAGCAAGGTCGATATGAGCGTTGTCACCTCTCGGTCTTGCATGGTCGATGCGCGCTCCAACATCCGATCCAATTCACCCGACGTTTCACCACTTTTAATCATTTGTACCATCATCGGTGGGAAATAACCACTGCGCTCCAGCTGGGTCGCAAGGTTTCCACCTTCAGTCACTTTTTCTGCGGCATGATTGACCGCATCGCGAATCACCCAGTTATTACTCACCGCCGCGCCAATTTTTAACGCATCCACCAAGGGCACACCTGACTGGGTCAAAATCGATAAGGTACTGGCAAAGCGTGCGGCATTTATACCACGTGAAAGTTTACCGAATAATGGCAGTTTGAGCGTTAAACGATCAAAGGCATAATGCCCTGCTGTGGTTCTTAAAAATCGCAGTAATAAGCCGATGCCCAGTACACTGCCCACCAATAAAAATGGCCATGCCACTCGAATAAAATCACTGGCTTTCATCAAGGCAACCGTAATCCATGGCAAGGCATCTTTGCTTTGGTCAAAGGTTTTGACAATGTCAGGCACCACATAAGTCATGAGCCCCATCACGATGGCAAAAGACATCAGCATTAAAATAATCGGATAAATCATCGCGCCTTGGATTTTCTTTTGCATCGCAAAGCGATTTTCGGTGTAGTCTGCCAGCTGATCTAAAATTAAGTCTAAATGTCCTGAACGCTCGCCAGCGGCAATCGTGGCAATGTACAACTCTGGAAAACGTCCAGATTGCTGTAAGCCTTGCGCCAATGAGTGACCTTCCAATACTTTAGAACGCACTGACATCAATAGATTTTGTACATGTGTTTTTTCTGACTGCTTTCCAACCGCACGAATGGCTTCTTCCAACGGAATGGCCGCCGCCACAAGTACCGAAAGTTGACGTGTCAATAAAGCCAAATCATAGGCGGTAATTTGTTTTTGAAACCATGTTTTACTGCTGTGCTTATCTTTTTGTTCAACAGGATCAACCGAGACTGGAATCAGCGCTTTATCACGAAGTTGTTGCCGAATTTGACGCGCTGAATCCCCTTCGAGCACGCCTTTTTGCTGCTTTCCTGCGGCATCGAGTGCGGTAAATTGATATGCTGGCATGTTTACGCTTTCTAATTGTCCATTTAGTCATTTGGCGCTGTTGCATGTCGGCACCAAAATCATTCATATTCTAAGTTATAAATTATGTCATCACTCTAACACAACTCATTCATCGCACAACGACAATTTCATCAGGACATTTTGAGCTTTTTATGCCAGAAAATACACTTTCCACCACACCAAGCTACCGTATCCGCGTGGCTGTTCCCGTTTATCTATATGACTGTTTTGACTATAGTTTAACGGCTGAACAATACCACCAAGCTGAAGTGGGTGCACGTGTGGCTGTCTCATTTGGTCGCCAAAATGTGGTCGGTGTCATTGTTGAGAAACTCACTGATGAGAAACCACTCGATTTAGGCTTTAAACTTAAAGCCATAACTGAGTTGCTCGATGACAACGCTATTCTAGATGCTAAAGTTTTAAGTTTATTGACATGGTCAGCGCAATATTACCAATTTCCCATTGGTGAAGTGATGCATGCTGCTTTGCCCAGCTTTTTACGCCAAGGCAAACCTTATAACCTACTGGCGCGAATGTGGAAGCTGATTGATGATCATGCCGAAGACAAATTAAAGCGTTCTGAAAAACAACAAGATGCCTATAAAATTTTAAAGCTGCATCCCACAGGAACGTCTGAAAACATTTTAAATTTGGCTGGCATTGAAACTGCGACCTTAAAAGCCTTAGAAAAAAAGCAAATCACCCAGTGCATACTTGAAGCTCAAGACTTTAAACCGCAAGCCATGACGCTGGCGCAAATGCCTCTCACGCCCAATGATGAACAAAAGCGTGCCATTCAAAACATTCTCAAAGCTCGTCATAGCTACCACGCTTTCTTACTGGATGGTTTAACCGGTAGTGGCAAAACTGAAGTCTATTTGCAAGTCATGCAAGAGGTTTTAAAACAAGGCAAACAAGTCTTGGTATTAGTGCCTGAAATTGGTCTCACCCCACAAACAGTGAGCCGTTTTCAGTCACGTTTTCACTGTCATATTGCGCTACTACATTCAGGTTTAAATGATTCTAAGCGCCTGCAAGCCTGGCAAAGCGCACAAACGGGCAAAGCTTCGATTGTGATTGGCACACGTTCTGCCATCTATACGCCCCTTCCGCATTTGGGTTTGATTGTCTTAGATGAAGAGCATGACTTATCTTTCAAGCAACAAGAAGGCTTCCGCTACCATGCTCGTGATGTGGCTTTATACCGTGCACACTTAGAAAACTGTCCGATTATCCTCGGTTCTGCAACGCCAAGTATCGACAGTTATGCATTGGTCGAACAAGGTAAAATGACCCGTTTGGAGTTGGACCAACGTGCAGGTGTGGCCGTGATGCCGAAAATGCATGTGATCGATCTGAAAGTGGCACAAAAACAAAATGGCATCAGCCAACAGCTGATTCATGAAGTACAAAAGCGCTTAGACAAAAAAGAACAGGTGCTGATTTTCTTAAACCGTCGCGGCTATGCGCCTGTGTTGATTTGTGAAAGTTGTGGCTGGCAGGCCAAGTGCCCCCACTGCGATGCCAATTTTACCGTGCATCGACAGCCCTATCAGCATTTGCACTGTCACCACTGCGGCACCATCCACCGCATGCCTGAACACTGCCCGCAATGTCAGCATAGCGAACTAAAACCAATTGGTTTAGGCACCGCAAAAGTTGAAGAAAACCTACAAGCACTGTTCCCCAACTTTGACGTAATTCGGGTTGATCGTGACTCGACCAGTCGGGTCGGCAGCTGGCAAAAAATCTATAACAAGATTCAGAAAAGTGAACCCATCATTTTGCTCGGCACCCAAATGCTGGCCAAAGGACATCACTTTCCTTATGTGACTTTGGTGGCGATTTTAGACATCGACTCAGGCTTACTCAGTGTTGACTTTCGTGCCACAGAACGTACTGCACAGCTCATCATCCAAGTCGCTGGACGTGCTGGGCGCGGCGAGAAAAAAGGCGAAGTCTATTTACAAACTCTACGTCCAGATCATCCTTTGCTGAATACCCTGCTGGAATCGGGCTATCGCAGCTTTGCCAAGCAAACGTTGAAAGAGCGTAAAGCTGCATGGATGCCACCTTATCGCTATGCGGCTTTATTGCGCTGTGAATCCAAAGACCAAGAACTGAACCAAAGCTTTTTACAAGAGCATGCACAAGCACTGCGCCAAGCCTCAGAAAACAGTATTGATATTTGGGGGCCCATTCCTGCGCCGATGGAACGTAAAGCAGGCCGCTATCAAGCGCATATGGTACTACTGTCCAAAGACCGTGCGCGGATGCATTTTTACATTCGTCAGTGGTGGCAAAATGTCTGGCACAACAAACCGCATGGTATGAAATTGAGCCTTGATATTGATCCACAAGAGTTAAGTTAAGACTTGACGTGAATAAGGTTTAGACCTGAGTCGCGTTCTCCCTTAAACTTCCAACATAAAGAAAAAAATTTAGGACAGGGCAATGTCTCTACTGCTTCAAATCACCCTCTTTTTGGCTGCGGCACTGATGATCGTTCCGTTGGCCAAACGGCTGGGGATTGCCACGGTACTCGGCTATTTATTTACAGGCATCTTACTCGGTCCCAGTGTATTCAATGTCGTCCATGACCCTGAAGACATTCATAAACTCGCTGAATACGGCGTGATTTTCTTGATGTTCATTATTGGACTCGAACTTCGCCCGCAACGTTTATGGGAAATGCGTAAATCCATTTTTGTGATGGGCAGTTTACAAGTGACGCTCTGCGGCGTGCTACTGGCGTGCATCGTCTTTTTTGCCCTGCAACAACAGATTGCAGCCAGTGTTGTGATTGGTTTTGCCCTTGCCCTCTCCTCCACCGCATTTGTGTTGCAACTGCTCAGCGAAAAACAGCAGCTCAATACCACTTTTGGTCAGCAGTCCTTTTCCATTTTACTCTTTCAAGATATTGCCGCGATTCCGCTGATTGCGATTATCCCCCTTCTTGCGGGGACAAACTCAACCCATCATGGCGTGGCCTACTTTGCAGCGATTGTTGCTACCTTTACAGGCTTGTTTTTATTTAGCCGCTATCTCATGCGCCCTTTTTTCCGCTTTGTGGCCAAAAGTGGCGCGCATGAACTGATTACCGCAGTCGGTTTGTTTATTGTCTTAGGCGTGGTCGCGCTGATGGATGTCTTAGGCATCAGTACCACCTTGGGCGCATTTTTAACTGGGGTGTTACTTGCTGACTCTGAATTCCGTCATGAACTGGAAGCCAGTATTGCACCATTTAAAGGTCTACTTCTCGGTCTATTTTTCATGACCGTCGGGATGAGCACGCAAGTTTCGCTCCTGTGGGAAAGCCCAAGTCTGATTATTGGCGGTGCGTTATTGCTGATGTTGGTCAAACTGCTGGCCTTAACGGCCATCGCTCGCTACTTCGAGTTTTCATGGCGCAATAGTTTGATGCTGGCAACCTGTTTGGCACAAGGCGGTGAATTTGCTTTTGTGGTGCTCAATGTTGCCATGAGTGAACACGTGATTACGCAGGCCATTTTAGAGCCGATCAATTTGATCGTGACGTTGTCGATGATTCTGACGCCTATTCTATACTGGCTGATGAGTTCGTGGGTGGTGCCTCTATTCGAGAAAGAAACTACACCTGTCTATGATGAGATTCCTGAACAGCATAACCCGATGATCATTGCTGGCTTTGGCCGTGTCGGACAAATTGTGGCACGACTGGTTCACTTACAGCACCAAACCTTCACGGCGATTGACAGCAATATCGACAAGGTCGATTTCGTTCGCAACTATGGCGGCAAACTCTACTATGGTGATGCCACTCAACCCGATATCCTGCGTGCAGCCGGTATCGAACATGCCAAAGTGTTTGTATTAGCCATTGATGATATTGAAGACTCGATGAATGTGGCACGCCATATCCGACTCAATTATCCAGATTTAAACTTGCTGGTCCGTGCCCGTGACCGACATCATGTGCATTTGTTGCGTGACTTGGGGGTAGAGCATATTTGGCGTGAAACCTATTTATCGTCTTTAGGGATGGCCTATTTTGCCCTGCGTAATCTCGGAATTGCAGAACAAGATGCTTATAAGAGCATTGAGTTATTTCGCGATTATGATGAAAAACTGCTCGCACAGCAGCAAAGTATTTATAACGACGAACAGAAGGTCTATGAAACACATCGTAATGCTCTGGCCGAATTAGAACACTTATTTGAAAGTGATACGCAGCTCCGTCAAAGTCCTGTCGGCGTTGACCTACAACGCGAGTTACAACATGACCGAATAGATGTCACACGGGATGAAGTAAAATGACTTGTGTTTTACAATATCGTCACCATTAAGACAGGATATTGGAGAAATTTATGTCTGATTTGCGTCAACGCTTTTATATTGAAGATAGTCCTGTTCGTGGTGAAGTGGTTCATCTAGAAGAAACCCTACAAACCATCTTGGCGCAGCGTGATTATGCACCTGCAGTCCAAGTGCTGTTAGGTGAAATGCTTAGTGCCACGGCATTACTTGCCAGTACTTTAAAAATTAAAGGCCGTATTAGTTTACAAATTCAGGCTTCAGGTAGTTTCAAATGGGCCATGGCTGAATGTAATCACCTTGGTGAAGTGCGTGCCTTGGCGGATTATGAAGCGGATCCACGCTTTAATGCTGCCGACAGCAGCAGTACGGTATTGAGCACCCTCATTAGCCCTGTACTATTTATTAATATTGAGCCAGAATTTGGTGAGCGTTATCAAGGGATTGTGGCTTTAGACAAGCCAAATCTTGCAGGTTGTTTAATGCAGTACTATGACCTGTCTGCCCAAATTCCAACGCGTATCGTTTTGGCCAGTTCAGCCCAGCGTGCTGGCGGTTTACTCATTCAGCTGTTACCACGTAACAGTGAAGAAGAACAAGAACGTGTCGATCAAGACTTATGGCCACGTCTGACCATGTTGACTGAAACGCTCAAAATCGAAGAGTTAACCGATTTAGAGTCCAGTGAAATTCTTTACCGTTTATACAACGAAGAAGAAGTACGCTTACCTGAAGTTGAAGTACTAAAATTTGGCTGTACCTGTTCGAAAGAACGTTGTGCTCAAGCGCTTGAACAAATTGGCGCCGAAGCCGTTCGTGAAACGCTAGAACATCAAAACCCGATTACCATGGACTGCCAGTTCTGTAACACACAATACAGCTTTAGTGCAGAAGAAGCCTTGGGTTTATTTGGTGAACACTTAAGCTAAGCACGTCATGTGCAATAAAAAAAGAGCAGCTGAACTGCTCTTTTTTTATGCCTTTGTTCTCATAAAAATAAGATAATTCAAATGATTCATCACTTTTATTCATAGATATTTCACTGGTCACACAGCTTAAATTTCGTTATAAATAAACCCATAATTTTTATATGTCTTTATTTTTCTCTTCCATTGGGGTTTTATCATCATGAAATTTTCTTGCAGTCTTTTCGTACTCAGCAGTTTATGCGCCTTCTCCTGTTTTGCAGCCACCGATCCTTTGGTCGGCAAATGGAAAACCATCGATGATAAAACAGGATACTCTCTCAGTGATGTCATGATTGAAAAAGACAAAAACAATAGCTATAAAGCAGTCATCGTAAGTACGCGTGAAATTCCAGGTGCGGTAAAAATAGAAAACTGTAGCAAGTGTGATGGTGTCAATAAAAATCAGCCCATCGTCGGCATGACAACGCTCAGCCATTTGCAGTTAGACAATGCCAAAGATTCGACCTATAGCCATGGACAGTTCCTCGACCCTTTCACAGGGCTACGTTATGACGCATATGCACGACTCAGCAACAATGGTAAGCACTTACGAATTCGAGGAACGTCGACCGAAAATGGCGGTGGGCGCAACATCACATGGGTCAAATATTAAGTATCCCTCATCCATCAAAGCCCCTTTCATCGGGGCTTTTTTCTTGTCATGTTTTGAAACAATAAGGAACATATCTTTACTGTTGAAATCTGCTGAAAGGCTGAATAATGATTAAAACTTAATCAATTTATTTAATCTTATTTATGCCGAAGAACCATTATGAAATACTCGGTTTAACGCGAGATGCGACCGCCGAACAAATTAAAAAAGCCTATCGAAAATTGGCACGTAAGTATCATCCCGATGTCAGTAAGGAGCCTGATGCTGAAGCACGTATGCAAGAATTGAATGTCGCCTATGACACCTTAAGTGATGAAACGAAAAAAGCAGAATATGACTTTGAACTCGATCATCCACAAGGCTCACACCAATTCAACCCCAATGCAGGCTTTGGCGGTTTTGAAGAGGCATTTCGGAATGCCCAAGGCGGACAACAGGCACATGATTTTTCAGGATTTGAAGACTTATTTGGCCGTTTTGGTTCAGGTTTTGGAGGATCAAACTATCAATATCAACGCCAAAATAGCACACGCCATAAAGGCGAAGACCAACATGCGCGTTTAGAGGTCGATCTTGAGGTTGGATTCCACGGTACCACCCAAACCATTACCTTACAGATTCCCACTTTAAATGCCTATGGTGAAGCGGAAATTCAGCGCAAAACGCTGGAAGTTAAAATTCCCAAAGGCATGAAAGAAGGGCAACAAATTCGCTTAAGTGGTCAAGGACAGTCAGGTATTCAGGGCGGTGAAAATGGCGACCTGTATATCGAAATTTATTACAAAGATACGGAGACCACACGCGTTGAAGGAGTTGATGTCTATCACCAACTGAATATTAGTCCTTGGGAAGCCGCTTTGGGGCAAAGCATTACCGCCGCGCTACCCAATGGTCGGACATTACAAATTCAAATTCCGAAAAATGCCAAAACGGGGCAGCAACTCCGTTTAAAAGATCAGGGGATTCCAGCCAAAACGGCAGGACATTTATATTTAATTTTAAACATTGTTCAACCTCCTGCGCAGAGTGAGCAAGAACAGCAAGCTTACCAAGCCTTTGCTGAAGCCTTCCCTCACTTTAAGCCGCGTCAGTCTTAAGGAGAAAATTATGACGACTATTCAATATCGTGAAATTATTTTAGACGGATGTCGACACGCTGAAATTGTTGATGAACAACATAGCTTTGATTTAAAGCATTTTGCTGAAGCCTGCGGACAAAGTCCTGAATGGGTTTTACAGCTGTTGGAATATGACATTCTGCCTAACCGACCCGATAACCGCATTCACCAATTTTTTGGTGATGATGTCTCACGTGCACGGCGAGCCTATCGCTTACAACGTGACTTTGATGCCAGCTTTACTGCAGTCGCAATGATGCTGGATTTGATTGAGGAAGTTCAAAAACTTCGTCGTGAAGTAAAACATTTACATCTCACTGACCCAGTTCAAACGACTCAACACTAGTTCTATAAAGAAAGATGGGCGCATGCCTTTCTTTCTTTTTTTATTTTTGAATAAGAGGATTAGACGGCAACCATGAAACTCAAAGTTTGTAATAAAAAGACTAAGCTCATGTTTCCTGAATACCGAGACATGATTCAACAGCTTAGAGAAGACAATCCGCATTTTTCTAAAATGTTTGACGACCATGAAGCTCTCGATCAGGAAATTTGTTTACTCGAACAAGACCCTGTCAGGATTCATCGTGGAGAGATTGAGCCCCTCAAACGCAAAAAGTTGTTCATTAAAGATCAGCTTTACCGGATTTTAAAAGGAGCCCAGTTAAAAACCTCTTAAATTAAATCTCCCTGCGACGCCCACATATCCGAATAATAAATTGAACAAGGATAGCGTCAGCATATAAAGAAACACCTTAAAGCCCATTGGCTTTAATGGTCTATGCGGAAAATCACCGAATTATTTTAATTTGGTGATTTTCTCTAAATCTTTGATGGTGCCCTTCACGGTTTGCTTGATCGGCTCATAATCGATAAACCAAAACAAATTCATATGTTGATCCGCATGCTGCTGTGCCAACATATCAATGACACTTTTTTCGCCACGCCCGACCAAATGACGTCGATAAAAATAATACAGCAGAATCAATGTCGTCATTAACATGATACCCAACATGATCCAAAACCCTGTTGGAGACTTCAGCCCCGGAATAAACTCGAAGTTCATACCATACACCCCTGTCAACAAGGTTAGCGGCGCAAAAATCGCGGTAATAATGGCTAAAATCCGCATGTTTTCATTGGTTTGATTGGCAATGGCTGAAAAATGTAGATCGATAGCTGCTTGCACTGCATTTCTCAAGCGAATGGTATGCTTTTGAATACGTTCAATATGACTGGTTAAATCATCGACACGTACCAGCATGATGTCTTGTTTTTCGCTACGCTTTTTCCCTTTCAAGTGCGAATAATTATCGACAATTTCATCGCGTAATTCCTGCAAAGTTTCGATTTGTTCTTCGCACAAATTTTCCACTTGTTGGAAAGCCATATTCTCTTGCAACAGTTGATGCCACTTGGTAAAACGGCGATGGCCTTGTAAAAGCTCTTGCTGCCAAAACTCCACTCGACGCGTCAGCGGAACACGTAAATCGAGATAACCATCCACCATGTTATTGAGCAGTCTCAAGGTCAAATCTAAAGGCGTTGCGGGTAATTTTCGTGGCTTATTATGTTCTTCAATCGGACGGCTCAACACCGTTTCCATACGCTGAATATAGCTTTCAACTTCTTTATTGCCCTGCTCTCTAACCGTAATCAAAACTTGCGGCGTGAGCATAAAGCTAATCGGGGTCGTCGCCAGACCAAAGACCCGTTCATGTTTTTCAGTCGCTTGAGTATCAAGCTTGATTTGATCATCAGGTGTGATCAGCTTACGAAAGATCAGCAAGTCATAATCTTCCAAAGTGTCAAAGGCACAAGGATGTTCTAAATTTAGAATATCGCGCAGATGATATTCATTCATCCACAGTCCCGTTGCCGCATAAATGTCCTGCTGCCAATGTTCTGCCCGATTGACCACATCGTCACGGCTACACTCCACCCAAATAAACTCGGCTTCCTGCTCTGCAATCGGCTGTTTCTGCACATAAGTATGCTGTGCGGTGGGATGTTGATAGAAATAATAGCTTTGCATATCTCATTTATTATTGTCTGTCTTAGCCAGCATGATGCCATAAAAAAAGCCCTGAGCAAGCCAAAGTTTAAATTGGCCAAGCTCAAGGCTTTTCTAAGACAACTCAATTCACATGGCAAACACCATGTGAATTGACAAGAGATTAAACTTGTTCGATGTCTTTCATCGTCAATTTGATACGACCACGGTTGTCTACATCCGCAACTTGTACCTTAATTTCTTGACCTTCTTTCAACACATCTGCCACGTTTGCAATACGCTCGTTCGAGATTTGTGAAATGTGAAGTAAGCCATCAGTACCTGGAAGGATGTTTACAAACGCACCGAATTCAACGATACGAATGACTTTACCGACGTAAATTGTACCTGGTTCAATTTCAGCAGTCAGTGCTTGGATTTTTGCAACCGCAGCAGCAGCAGCAGCTTTGGTTTCACCAAATACACGAACAGTACCGTTGTCTTCAATATCAATTGCAGCTTTGGTTTCTTCAGTAATAGCACGGATGGTCGCACCACCTTTACCAATCACGTCACGGATCTTGTCTGGGTTGATGTTGATCACTTGGAATGTCGGTGCATGCATTGAAATTTCAGGACGAGCACGTGAAATCACTTGGTTCATTTCATTCAAGATATGCATACGACCCGCATACGCTTGGTTCAATGCCGCTTCCATGATCTCTTCAGTGATACCTTCAATCTTGATATCCATTTGAAGTGCAGTAATACCGTTCGCAGAACCAGCTACTTTAAAGTCCATGTCGCCTAAGTGATCTTCGTCACCTAAGATGTCAGAAAGAACTGCGAAACGCTCGCCTTCTTTCACTAGACCCATTGCAATACCTGCAACTGGTGCTTTCAATGGAACACCTGCATCCATAAGTGATAATGAAGCACCACATACAGAAGCCATTGAAGATGAACCGTTTGATTCAGTAATATCCGATACGATACGAATCACGTACGGGAAGCGGTCAGCCGCAGGAAGAACAGCTTGAACACCACGACGTGCCAAACGACCGTGACCGATTTCACGACGCTTAGGACCAGATTCACGACCTGTTTCACCTACAGAGTATGCAGGGAAGTTGTAGTGCAACATGAAGTTGTCAGTTTTAGTACCAGCAAGGGTATCAACCATCAACGCATCACGTGTATTACCCAAAGTCGTTGTTACCAACGCCTGAGTTTCACCACGTGTGAACAATGCAGAACCGTGTGCACGGCCTAATACGCCCACTTGAACATCAATGGCACGAACAGTTTTCGTGTCACGACCATCAATACGTGGTTTACCAGACAAGATGTTGTCACGTACCGTACGGTATTTCAAGTCTTCGAATAATTCGTCAACTTCAGCAGCAATACCAGTTTCATCATTTTCAGGAACAAACTGAGCAACAGCTTCAGCATGAAGTGCATCTAATGCTGCGTAACGGTCTTGCTTAACAGCAATTGTATACGCTTCAGAGATTTTCGCTTCGAATGCTTCTTTCAATTTACCAAGAAGTTCTTCATTTTTAACTGGCGCAACCCAAGTTGATTCAACCGCACCCGCAGCTGCAGCAAATTCTTTAATCGCTTGAATTGCGATTTGCATTTCGTCATGACCGAAAAGTACAGCGCCTAACATTTGGTCTTCAGAAAGTTCTTTCGCTTCAGATTCAACCATCAATACAGCAGCTTCAGTACCTGCAACCACAAGGTCAAGATCAGATTCTTTAAGCTGTTCTAAAGTTGGGTTAAGGATGTATTCACCGTTGATTAAACCAACACGTGCGCCTGCGATTGGGCCTGCAAATGGAACACCAGCAATAGACATCGCAGCTGAAGCACCCAACATTGCAGCGATATCGCCTTCCATGGTTTTGTCAGAAGAAATAACAGTCGCTGTTACTTGGATTTCGTTGTAGAAACCTTCTGGGAACAATGGACGGATTGGACGGTCAATAAGACGTGAAATTAAAGTTTCAGCTTCAGACTGACGACCTTCACGCTTACCGTAACCACCTGGGATACGACCTGCAGCATATTGTTTTTCTTGGTAGTTAACAGTCAACGGGAAGAAGTCTTGGCCTGCTTTTGCTTTTGGTTGAGCAACGATTGCAACAAGAACCTGTACACCACCCATGGTGATCACAACAGTGTTTGCTTGACGAGCAACACGACCAGTTTCTAAAACAACCGTGTGTTGACCATATTGGAATTCTTTACGAATAATATTAAACATAGACATGTATTTTTCTTTCCTGATTTTTATTCTAGTGGAGACCCCTAAGGTTTGGCATTCACATCGCCATTTCAGGCAACTGTATAAATGACAAAGCTTAGAAGCCGACCTCACCAGAGACTAAAAATATGATTTTAAGACACAAAGAAGGAGCGAAACATTCGCCCCTTCCCCATTACCTCACAGAAGTAAGGTAGACTTTCTTTTTCAGTAATAAAGCATTCAAAATGCAATAGTCCGAAAATAAAAGTTTAATCGAATTAACGACGTAAACCTAAAGCAGCAATCAAGTCGCTGTAACGAGTAGCGTCTTTACCTTTAAGGTAATCAAGAAGCTTACGACGTTGGTTAACCATACGGATAAGACCGCGACGGCTATGGTGGTCGTGTTTGTGCTCTTTGAAGTGACCTTGTAAATCATTGATTTGAGCAGTTAAAAGAGCTACTTGAACTTCTGGTGAACCAGTGTCGTTTTCAGCGCGAGCAAATTTAGCAATGATCTCTGCGCGATCTGCGTTTGTTAAAGCCATTCGATTTCTCCGAGATGCTTATAAGTTACATTTGATACAAATCAAATTGATTCTTCAAAACCAAGTTGACTGCCGTGCATCACTACAGCAAGGCATTATTTTAAGGGATCTAGCGCTATATTGCAAAAATGTTTTATGTTCGCAGTCAATTCAGCAACTGACGGCTTTGCACAAATCATGCACAATCATGACAATTCTGATTTTCAATATCAGACTCAAATCCAATAAAAACGAAAAATAGAGAGAAATTTGTGAAAATTTTATCTGCCAATACCTGTTATGTCCCCCATGACCTCAACCACGTGATTCGTTCTAAGGATGAGGTCTCCGCTACCTTGGGTGGCATGAATGACGCACAAATTCAAAGCATTTGGGCCAGTGTAGAGTCCCTATATAAAACAGGAAACTACCCTTTCATCAGCCTCTGTTTACGTCGTCAGGGACAAATATTGTTAAATCGCAGCATTGGTTATGCGCAAGGCAACTCACCCGATGGTTTAGCGGCAGATGCGAAAATTGGCACACCCGATACCCCAGTTTGCTTATTTTCCGCCTCTAAAATCGTTACAGCCATGCTGATTCATATGTTGGATGAACGCGGTGATCTGAATTTACTCGATCCGATTAGCCACTATATTCCCGAATATGGCGTAAACGGTAAACGTCGTGCCACCATTTTCCATTTGCTCGCTCATCGTGGTGGCATTCCTCGCATTGACAGTAAAGTCACGCCTGAACTGTTGTTTAATCAAGATCAAATTTTAGAACGTCTTTATGCTGCACAACCCGTTTCAGCTTCGGGCACACATCTGGCGTATCACGCCGTGACGTCAGGTTATATTTTAGGGGAAATTATCAAGCGGGTAACAGGTCAAACGGCCCGTGAATTTCTTGCCGAAAATATCGAAAAACCCATGGGCTTAGATTACTTTAACTATGGCCTAAAACCTGAGTATCGAGCGGATGTCGCTTTAAACTATGCCACAGGTCTACATCCACGTTTAGGCACAGACCATTATCTTAATCGGGTACTGGGCGGTGGTTTACAGTTGGCGGTCGATGTGACCAATGATGCGCGCTTTATGGACACGATTTGCCCAGCGGGCAACATTTATACCAGTGCGGAACAAGCTGGACGTTTCTTTGAAATGCTCTTGAGTGGTGGCGAATACCAAGGCAAACAAATCATGAGTGCCCAAACGGTATTTCGCTCGACATTGGCCACGTCAGGAGTCAGTTTAGATCGGACATTATTAGTCCCGATGCGTTATGCCTTAGGCCCAATGTTAGGGAGTAATCCTATTGGGTTATTTGGACCCATGACTGGGCAAGCCTTTGGACATCTCGGGTTTTCCAATATTCTCTGCTGGGCCGATCCAGAACGTGATATTAGTGTATCGCTATTAACCACAGGAAAATCTGTCGTCGGGACCCACTTACCTGCTTTAGCGAAAACGCTTTATCAAATCTCAAAGCATTGTCCCAAAATCTTAAAGCACCAACGTCGCTCCTTATTTGCAACCGATCGAAGCGAAACAGACTTAGTCTGAGCATAAAAAAAAGCCCAAGTAAACTTGGGCTTTTTTGCGCTGTAGTGTTCTTTTATTTTTGTTCTTGTTGTTTTGGTTATCATTATAATAATGCGCTTTTCCGCGTCTTGTATTAAACATTCCATGTTTAATCATTTACATCCTTATGTGACAGATTTTGCCACATCACACAGAAGAAAAAAGTCGTATTTCACTCATCTTCATGTAAGCGATTGCTTACACAAACTCCTCATTTTCTCCATTATTTAACCTAAACCTCTCTAAAAAATGCAGTAGTAAAAATTTAATAAATCAAAAACAATCACTTAAATACATAAGAACTAAATTTAAAAAAGCATAAGCCGTGCAATACTGAGACAGTATCTCTTCAATATTTAATCTATAACTGTATTTTATGCTTCGAGGAATGAATGGCTATTTTTTGTCACATTTTGCCAATTTATCAGATATAAAAAAGCCTTGTAGTCTCTCCCAAAACTACAAGGCTTAGCGGCTGTAAGTTTCCTCTTTCACCTACTTCACTGTAAGTTCGCTGTCTACTGACGTTATTATTATCTTTTTGCGATTATACTCAACATTCCGTGTTGAGCTCTTTATGTGAAGCCATCTTCTCAAAATCCTCAGCAAAGCTCTATGCGCAAATCTCCTGAATCCCTGTAAGCCATTTCGTACAAAGCTCCTATTTGTTTATTAAATCTTCACAATTGAATTTGTTGATTAATTTTTCTTGATAGACCACTTTCTCGGGTGGTTCGAGTCACCATAGCATGTACGAATGCATCGGCATCGACCAGTAAACTGACCACTTTTTTCGCCCGCGTAATTGCGGTATAAATCAACTCTTTACTGAGTAATTTTTCAGCCTGCCGATCTAAAACCACCGCGGTATGGGTGAACTCAGAGCCTTGAGATTTGTGAATGGTCAGCGCAAAAGCCGTTTCAATATTTTTGGGTAATCGTGTCGCGGCTACCCATTTATCCAGGCTGGGGAAATACACCTCAAACTGCAACTTGCCTTGTTGAACGCGCTGTAAACACAGTCCAATATCGCCATTCGACACCCCCAACTGATAGTCGTTATAGGTCATCATCACAGGACGGCCCAAGTACCACTCACCCTGCTTGATTTGTTTTGATTGTTCTAATAGGCGCTGCTCGATTTGCAGATTGAGCTGTTTTAAGCCGAAATGGCCGTGACGTATGGCGGCTAAAATACGGTAATCATCAAAATGTTGAATCACTTTGGGCACGAGAGACTCATTAGGATTTTGCTGATATTGCTTTAAAGCCTCGACATAGCCCTGAAAGCCGAGCATCAGCAGATCATAATAATGTTGTAACTGCTCTGCAGATAAAGCCTGCTCAGGCAACAATTCGAGTTGTAGATAATCGACCTTGACCTGATCCAACTCAACCGCCTTCAACGTCGTGGCATGTACCACTTGCTGTTGAAAAGTGTGCAATACGCTCTGTTTTTCGGCAGGATGCGTCATTAAGTCAAAACAAGATTGCTGTTGAATAAATTGTGCCAACTTTCCAATCCGTGCATCTGATTTGAAACGACGGCTATTGACCAAATTGACTCTATTTTCAGCCAAAGCTGGAACCTGTTGTAGATCGGCGAGTACAGAGCCGACATCGACCGAAGCCAACTGATCGGCATCTCCCAATAAAATCAAACGGGCTTGATTCGGCATGGCAGCAAAGAGCATCTGTGCCAAATTTAAATCCAGCATTGATGCTTCATCAACGACAATCACATCATAAGGTAAAGGTTGTCTGCTATGAAAACGCGGTTGCTGCGTATTCCCTAGACCCAAAAGTCGATGTAGCGTCACAGGGTTTAAGTTTTTCAAATCTGGGGTAACTAAGTCTTGTAACTTTTCATCCTGAAAAGAGTTCTGAAGGGCTTCTTTCATCCGCTGCGCCGCCTTACCTGTCGGTGCAGCCATCGCAATACGAATATCAGGCAGACTTTGCTTGAGCACCGCAATAATACGCGCCAAGGTATAGGTTTTCCCTGTGCCCGGACCACCTGTAATGATCGCGAGCGCCTGCTCAGCCACCATAGCCAAAGCCTGTTTTTGGTGTGGATCTTCAAGTAAATGAGCATAAGCTGAAATATCCACTTGCGTTAAGTTTTGCAGTTTTAACCGCGCCACTTGCTGGGCCAAGGACTGCTCTAAAGCCCAATAACGATACAGATATAATTGCTGCTGATCGTAAACAAACGGCGCTTTTTGTTGCTGTGCCTGCTGTTCATCCATCACCAAATCATCTAAGACTGTGACGGCTTCAGCTGCAACCGAGATACAACTCTCACCGCGTAGCATGGCTTCAAGGACCTGTTGAATCATTTCACTACGTGCTTCGGTGAACCCTGTTTTACTCAGCGGTGACTGCTGAATAAACTGACTCCAACGCGTTAACCATGTGTCTACCACGGCAGCCTGATCAATACTGGCTTTATGAACATTTTCCACACGGTTATCCTCAAAGTTATCCACAGCTTAATTCTTTGTTTATGAGTGACTAATTTCACTTAATTCAGAAGTTTTGCCTACATGATTTTCAGTAGAAGTATCCTCAGCAAAATAACCCAAAATCGCATCTAGTCTTAAAATAAACTCTGGGCTAGCACGCCAACTTAAAACCCCTTGATTGGGCTGCCCATTCATCCCTCTCAAATAAAGATAACTCGCCTGTCCCAGATGTTTTTCAATGTCATAGTCCAGCAAATTCACTTTTAAATAACGATGCAAAGCCACCAAATACAAACCCGCCTGCAACCAATAACTGGCATGTGACATATTCAATTGGATTGCGTCATGATTGTAGCTCTGCTGATCCGCCCCTAAGAAGTTACTTTTATAATCGGCGATGTGATAACGCTGACCATCAAAATAAACCAAGTCTATCGAACCAGTCAGATAACGAGCAGAATTGGCTTCATTTAAGTCGAGCAGATCAATGCCGTATTCTTGAAACAATGCCTGTATGCGTTTAATCGCCAGCACATGATCGGACAATGACAAATAAAAAGGAAACTCAGCCAAGTGTTCATCGGCTTTAAGTTGCTTCAACTGAAAACCTGCATGCAAAGGCGTTTCTAGCACATCTGCTAACCACGCTTGCATCCACTGCACCAATTGAGTTTCATCATCCTGTCCAAACTCGTGTTGATATTTGCCCAATAACTCTTGCCACAGTAAGGGACTATCATTTTTAAAACGACGATGAATTTCCAGTCCCCAGTCACGCGAGTCCTGAAAGTCAATATGCTCGAAAATTTCGTGCAGGAAGGTTCCCGCAGTCGTCCCCATTGGAAACTGCCGTTTAATCCACGCCAAAGGCTGACTCAGCTCCACATCCTCAAGCACAGGATGATTGATCTCGTCATCCGCACTGCCCACTTTCTCGCTCAAAACCGCTAAGGCATCCATTGCCTCTTTGCGACTCAAATGCTGTGCCAACGCACTAAAACTGGTTTTGGAACGTGGATAAAAACGCTGTTCAGGAAAAGCCAAGGCTTGCAGTTGAATGATCTCTTGCTGCTCGGCTGGCTGTAAACGGATCGGCTTTTCAGTCAGCAGCACCTCATTACCACTGGCAGGATGTTCAAACAGATTACCTGCTTGGCCACGCCAAAACGCCAATGCCGTATTTGATTTATATTCCTGATCTTGCAGTAAGGCATACACGCGGTGGCTGGCGCGGGTCAGTGCGACGTACCATAAGCGATGCTGTTCTGCTTCGGCTCGCTCATTGTGTTGATCAATCGCGGCTGGGTCTAACAGGTTGGCATCATTTACCGCTACGATGCGCTGTAACTCGCTCTGCCCTGTCGTCGGATTGATCTGTTCCAGCGTTGAAAAGTTTAAGGTTTTATTCATTTCCTTAAAGTCTTTGTCGGCACCCAGCAAGAACACAATTTTAAACTCTAGACCTTTGGACTGATGAATGGTCATCAGCTGTACGCCTGTGGCATTGGAGAGTTTGCGTTCCAACTCCCACTCACGTTCCGCAGGCAAATGTAACTGTTTGAGATACCAATGATACAGTTTCTGCGCACCTTGGAACTGCTCACTATGTTGGCTCAACAACTCAGTCAAATGCCGTAGATTGACCACAGTCCGTTCGTTGTCTCGGCTTTGGTAAGCCACCAAGTTTTTCCACACTTTAAAAAGGTTTAAAGCGTACTGCCATGCACTTAAAAAGCCTTTATTGATCCACATGTCGCGGATGTCATCAAAATCCGCCATAAACTGGCTCAAACCGTTGGCTTGCTTTTCCAGTTCCAGTAACTGTTTTAAATCAATCGCCAACAGCCGGCTCAAAAGCGCACGGCGAACTTTGGCTTCATCAAAAGGATGCATCATTGCGGTCAATAGCGCACCAACATCTTTCGCGACCTGACTTTCAAACACACTGCGTTTAGACGGACGGTTGACCAAAATTCCCAAACGCTCTAGTTCAAACTGAACTTTGTCCAAGCCATCATGGTTTTTCGACAACACCGCGATATCATTTGCACCCATAAACTGTGGCGGATCATCTGCCACATACAGTTGCTGTTGAATGCCTTGGTTGATTAAATCACGAATTTTCCATGCCACTTGTTGAGCTTCATTTTTTTTGTCTTCAAGTAACAGCCAGCGCAGCGGTACATGGTTTTCACCCTGTGCATCGACCAAAGCGGGATGTGGTCGAGTCCCTGCTTCTACAGGCTGGTAATAGACCTGCTCACCAAAGTCCTGTTGGCGTTGAAATAAAGCATCCACCACCTGTACCAGTTTTTGCACAGAACGATGATTATATTTCAAACTATACTGCCGACCTTGCTTTGCCAAAACATCTAAACGTGCCTTGTTATAGGTCAGCATGTCACCCCCACGAAAGCCATAAATGGCTTGTTTCGGGTCACCGACCATAATCATACAGCCTTGAGGATAACGCTGTGCATCACGCCAAATCCGCGCCAGCATGTCATCTTGGTCTTGGTTGGTGTCTTGAAACTCATCCACTAAAATGAGCGGATAGCGTGCCTGTACAAACTGAGCAAAGCGCCTGCCTTGTTCACCCTGTAAGGCTTCTGACAAGGTACGGATTTGCTGGGCAAAAGTCGTTTCACTCTTTTGCTGCAAGACTTGTGGTAATCGCTTTTTCACCTCAGAACTTAAGTGATATTTTAAATACGCATCCAACACATCCAAATTGAGCTCTAGCTCTGCCAACGCCTCTAAGAAACTGCGGACCTGTCGCCACACAGGATGCTGCTCAAACTGTTCCAACACATCTACAGCACATTTGTTTAAGACTTTTTTCGTTGCGAGGTCAGTCAGATGTTTTAAGGTTTTTTCAAAATGTGGCGCAAATAAGGCATAAGCCCGCTGCTCTTTCAGCGCAGTCAAAAAAGCAGGTAAGTCCTGACATAGGATGCGTTGCATCAAAGCATCGGTACGCCACTTTTTCCCCAGCACTGCATGGTATTGCCCTTCGGGTGCATAATAGTCTTTCAAGCTTTCAATCTGCGCCACATCCAGCGCGGTAAATTGATCAATGGCCTGCTCAAATTGCGTCAAATCAAGCACAGGTTTTTCCACCTGTTGAAACTGTGCCGATGCAAAGTTCAAACTATTTTCAACAATCGGCACATAAGCCTGTTCGGTTTTTAATTTTTGTTTTAACAGTAAATAATTCACCACAGGCTGCGGCTGTGCCTGAATCCACTCGCGTAACACATCATGAATGAGCTGCTGAGTATAACTCTGCGCATCATCGGTGATATCTGCACGCTCAATCTTGCCACTTTCAAAAGAAAACTCACGCAGTAACTTTTGACTAAAACTGTCCAATGTCCCGACAAATAGCTCATCTAACTGATCAATCACCAACTTCAAACGCTCTTGGGCAAAACCGACCCGCTGTGCATAGTCTGTGAGTACTTTGATAAAAAGCGGATCTTGTTCAACAGCTATTTTGGCCTGTATTTCTCGCTCGGTCAGACTCTGACAACCTTCAAAATAACGTAAAGTTTCAATCAAACGTGCCCGAACGCGACTTTTCAGCTCCGCAGCGGCAGCACGGGTGAAGGTGGTTGCAATGACCTGATTCGGCAAATAGGCCCCAAGAAAAATACGCACCATCAAACTGGATAAAGTAAAAGTCTTGCCTGTGCCTGCTGAAGCTTCAATCCAATGTAAGCCCTGAAAGCTCATATCGGCAATGGGTTGATAAGACATGTTCGATGTGGTGACCTGAGACTGTGCTGTCATGACTTAGTCCTCAAGGCTTTGCTGATGCAAAAATATCGGATGATATAGTTCATAAGAAAACTGCTCACAGGCATGGGCAAGTAATGCTTTGGCATCCTGCTCTTGTAAAATAAACTGCCAGTCGCGGTGTGCTTTATTGGCTTCGTTTTCAGTCATTGAAAAACCACTAAAGCGACCATCTTCTTCCCACACTTTATAAATGGCGTCCATGTCCGCAATCACCATCTGTTCCTGATCATTCAGTTGCCATTCATGGGTTTTATCTTTCTCTGCAATTTTCAACAACAAGGCCGCAGGTAAAACCAAAGGCTGAGTTTGTGCATACTCCCATGCTTTCAACCAAGGTTTGAGCCATTCACGCGCCTGATTTGAACTCACACCAGTACATAAAATGGTTCGGTCACTAAACACCACGATGCGTTGATATTGCTGTCCGCCCTCACCCAAATTGACATAAGCCAACCACAGTAAATACTCTAACCAAACTTTGGCACGGCGCTTTGCTCTGGCACTGGATGCTTCTACACTGACCCATTTTTCAGCACTGAATTTGGCTAAAGTAACATTGATCTGTAAATGCTCACTCACCTTCCAGACTTGTTGGGTCGTGGCTGTGGCCTCAGGTGCATAACGTTGTAAACGTGTCAGCAAGCGCTGCTGCTCAAGCACGCTCATTTGCCAGACCCCATCTTGGACTTTACCAATCGGCAGTTGATCCATCAGAAGATTGGCATCCGCTTCTGCTTCATGTTGTTGTAAAAAATGACGGATGGCATAACGTCCTAAACCATCGAGCAGTAACGGTTCTTGCGTTGCAGGAATCTCTTCTGGTTTTAAGTTTTCCACGCCTAAAGTCTTGAGATACAGCCTTGCAGGGAAAGTGATGTCCTGAATCCACTGCTGACTGTCAAGAACTTGAATGTCTTGCTCTAATTTTGGATAAGGCGTGTTGACCCAACTGCTCCGTTGTCCCGATGCATGTTGCAATTGTTTCGCGACTTGAAACCATTGGTCTTGAAAACGAATACTGTGCTCAGACTCAAAACCACGCGGATCAAAAGGCAATAAAGGATGAACATGATACAGCGATGCCAACTGTGCAGGGACAGTCACACCATGCTGATCAACCGTTGCGTTGGCACTCTTGGTCTGTGTGTCAGGCTGCACAATAAAGGCCATATGCTGAATCAGTTCTTGCAACACTGTAGACGGATCACGGACTTCACCATCGTTGATATCAAAGCCATTATAAAATAACCATAAGTTCTCTTGTGCCAACAACAAGGCATCTAGAAAAGCCCCTTGATCATCTTCCAAACGGGAACGATCCCCCAGTTGTGGCTTCAGCAAGTCCATCAGGTCAAAAGGCAAATGCGCACTGCGGTTGGGAAACTTGCCACTGTCCAAGCCCAACATCACGATCAACTTATACGGCACAGGTCGAATCTGGCCAATTTGACTAAACGTGATCTGCCCTGTGGGTTCTGCATAGTCCAGTTGCGCTTCTAAGGTCTTTTGGATTTCTTCTAATACATAAGGCAAAGGTAAACTTAAACTGCGCAGTGCATGATGGTCGTGTTCGTCATAGAAACTCGCCAAGGTCAGCATACGTTCTTGTTTTTTGACCATCTTATACACTGCGGCCAAAGACTCGACACCCGCAGCTTCAAACTCGCGAATATCCTCCATCAAACGATTCAGCCAAGTTTCCGCAGTCGTCCGTTGTCCAATTTCATGCGCGATCATCCACTCGGAACGGTGTTTAAAATCCTGATAAATTTCAATCAAAACACCAATCAGCTCAAAATCACTCGACTGTACTTGGGCATAGCTTAAGGTCTCATGAAACAGCACATGCTCTGGTACAGCGACGCCTAAAGCCAAACGATCTAAGGCAAACTTCAGACTATAACGATAGTCTTCATCCCCTTCGGCCAAACTGCGTTTTAAATGTTCAGCATCCAATCCACGCTTAAAGCCTGCGTTGATCAACAGCTCCGTCATCCGCTCAATCATATTCATGTCTAAGCCATAACGTTGCTGCGTTGCATTTAAACTGAGCCAATCGGCAAAGTCCTCAATACTGAAACGCCCCCGCACCAAGACCATCCGTCCCAACACAGCACGCCATGCATTTAAGGCATCGAGTTGAGTCACGCCAGCTAGCTTAATCGGCAGATAAATACTGTCTTTACTGAGTTGGTGGCCCTTTTGCAAAGCCTCACGCTCATGCGGAGGAGGTGCAAAAACACTGCGAATAAAAGGCTCTAGCTCAGTCAAACTGGGCGTCAACACCAAAATATCACTTGGACGTCGCGGTGCATCAGCCGTGCCCTGAGCCAACCAATGCGTCAGTTGATCTTTGAGGACTTCAAGCTGTCTGAGGCTGGAGTGACAGACATGAATCTGTATCGAATCATCTTGTTCAGCCAAGGCATACTGATGCTGCGTAGGTTCTACCAAATACAGGACATCGGACTGAATTTTACCAAGTAAAGTTTCTGGATATTCATCAACAAAGACATCGGCCCATACGCCATCTTCACCTGAAGAAAGGCTGGAAAGTAAAGAGAAATGGTCGCGCGCTTGTTTACCAAATCGGGTCAGTAAAGGATGGCGAGACTCTCGGGTTTCTGCATTAAAATTGAGGGTAAACTCATCAAAAAACTGCTGAATCTCGGCATCATTGGCATTTGGATTTTTTTCAATAAAACGCTGCTTCACCCGTGCGTCATAACGCGCTTTCCAGTTGGGATCGACACTGTCCGCCCAGTACTCTTGTGATGGGTTATAGTGAAAAATAAAGATATCGAGGTATTGCCCCAATCGATGCAAAAACTCCAATTGCTTTGGCGGTAAATCTAAAACCGTAAACACCACCAACTGCGCAGGCAACTTTTTAAGTGCAGCATCTCGGGTCTCTGCTTGATCGAGTAAGTCCCAAAATGCAGTATCAATACGCTGAATTTGTTCAAAGTCAGCATGGAACACCACTTGCCAGAGCCAACGCTGCCATGCTTCCAATTCATGCGCTTGATTAAGCTGAAAAGCACTGAGTTCTTGCTGGGTTTTAAAGAACATCTGCTCCAAATCGAGCGGCTGATTCTTGCCCCACGCTTGTAACCAATTCGTCTGGCAACGACAATTTTGCGGTGGACAACCTTTGGTGCAATGCCCACGATAATCCATATAAAAACTAAATAACCGTGAAACCTGCTCCGCGACCCAATACAACATGCTTTGCTTTTTGAGCTGTTTATCAATGCCTTGTTGCAAACGGTCAGCGCTGGCATAGATCCGCTGAATAATCGGATACAACGGATGAGCAACCTCTAAAGGATTCAGCTCGGCTTGTATAAATTCTTTTAAGGCTTGGAAGACGCGCCATTTAATAATCAATCGCGGAATATTGGCTTTACGGACTTCATCTTTTTGATCGACCAAAACCCACTGATAAGCCGACCATTGAAAACCACGAATACGATGATGAAACTGCGTGTTGGCACTGATGCCCTGCTGTTCCGCCAACTTTTGCGTTAGCCACGCCTCAACCGCAGGTGAAGGTACAATAAAGTGCTGTGCTTGCAGCACTTGAAAGGCATTTTTGGCCGGTTTAAAGACGGTTTTTTGCATGGCTTGCAACAGAACATCAATACGCTGACTTTGTATTACGTGTATTGCCATGTTTCCCCTCAAATGACCGTCTTATGAAAAATCTACAAAAGCACACAGATTATTGACTATACTTCTGGTTCTGTCTATGTCACTTTGATGACATATTTCTATTTAAAATTTGCTTTAAAATACGCACTTTAAGCAAAACTAGAATCAATGTGAATCAGGATATTTTAGGGTTTAGAAGATGAAATTAGAGCACATTCCAGAAAAAATTGATCCCTCTTTAAATTTAGAACAAATCCGCGAAGAATGTTTGGATTTAGTCAAAAAGCGCGCCTATTTTTCCGCAGGTGCTGCGGTTATTCCAGTCCCCTTCCTCGATGTGGTGATTGATGTGGGCATATTGTCGCAGTTGATTCCCGAAATTAACGCCCGCTTTGGTTTAACCCCTGAGCAAGTCAGTGTCTACGACCCAGAAACCAAGCAAATACATTGGTCAGAACTGCGTAAACGTGGTGTGGAGTTCTCTGGACTGGTGGTGGCACGTACAGCCGTGAAGAAATCCCTCAATAACATGGCAGCCAAATACATCACCAAACAAGTCACCAAATTCATTCCTCTTGGTGGACAAATGATTGCGGCCAGCTTGGGTTATGTCGTGATGAAAAAAATTGCGGAAACCCATGTGGAAGAGTCGTATAAGCTCGCCAAAGGCATTCAACTAAAACAAGCCGCTGAACAAGGTGTTCCTGTTGCAGCGCCAGTGACCCAAATTCCCTTAAGTTAAAGAACTAAATCTGCCTCTATAAAAAACGGTCAAATGACCGTTTTTTTAAGCTTTTTAATCTGTGTCGCGATCCGCTTTGAGCTGTTTTAAAATTGCCCTTAAGACTTCAATTCGGGCCTGTTGTTTATCATTGGTGGAAATAATATACCAAGGCGCATAACCCGTATCGGTATGTGCAAACATATCCGCGGCTGCCTTTAAATAGTCATCCCATTTGTCGCGATTGCGCCAATCTTCTTCGGTAATTTTAAAGCGTTTATGCGGAGTACTTTCGCGGGCTTTAAAACGCGCTGCTTGTTCATCTTTATCAATCGCCAGCCAAAACTTAATCAGCACGGTTTGACTGTTGCTGAGGTTTTTTTCAAAACGATTGATTTCCGCATAAGCGCGTTGCCACTCCACCTCGGTTGCGAAGCCTTCTACCCGTTCTACCAAAACGCGTCCATACCACGTCCGATCAAAAATAGTGATGTCATCCGACTGCAACTTACTCCAAAAACGCCACTGGTAAGGACGGCGTAACTCATACTTTTCAGGTGCGGCAATGGTATGAATTTCATATTCTCGCGGGTCGAGCTTTTTCACAATGCGCTTAATCGCCCCCCCTTTCCCAGCGGCATCCATACCTTCAAAAGCGATCACCACTTTACGGTCATCACAGCGGATGGCATCGGCCACTTGTTTGGTGAGTTTTTTTAACTCTGCTTTATAGTTTGCATCCTCAGCTTGAGGGGCTTCAAACTGAGTCAGAATATCTGGTATCGGTGCTTGCTGCCACTTTAGCGCGGCCTTTTTTTCATGCTCTGGACAGTGACGCAGCGCTGTTAAAATCGCTTGTGCAAAATTGTGATTACGCAAATCTTCATCTTCACCATCAATGATTTGCCAGTCGTCGGTGAAGCGCGTACGTAGCTTTTGTAAGGTGTCATATTGTTTTTTATTGCGCCAGTCTAGCCCATGCAACTTATGCCAATGCACTTCGCTCGGGTCCATGTCATCCAGACGCTTTTGCAAAGACTTCCACGACAAATCGAACCAAACTTTTAAGACATCTACGTTGTTATTTTTTAAGTCCTGCTCAAAGGCCCGCATATTGCTGACGTATTCATCAAACAAAGTGTCGTCTAAAGGCTTTGAAGCATGCATGGCCGTAGCCAACAAGTCCCCATACCAATTACCAAACCACACCATAATTTGCCCTTCGGCAGGTACAAATCGGGTATAGGGCTGCCAAAAAGGCTGTTTTAGATTAAACAGATGCGGTGGATCGGCTTTGACATATAAAAAACGAGGATCGACCCATTCGCGCAGCTGTTTCACCGCTTCGCCTTTACCCGCAAGTTCAATTCCACTGACCAAAATCACTAAACTTTTTGCATTGCTCTGATCACGGGTATTCATCAACGCATATTGCGCTTCAATTAAGTCCAGTGAAAGCTGTTCTTCGTTCAGCACTGCACTGGCGATCGTTTCTGTATCCATTGCCCCCTCCTTTTTTCTATTTAATCAAATCACTAGATCCTAAAAAATGATGGTCTAGATGATTTTCATATGTATCTTTTGACTACTTCTACATCAAACTGACCACAAATAAATAGTTTTTTTGTCACTTTGTCATAGCGAGTTCCGTCATCACGCACTAAGATTTAGCTATCTTTAAATAGAACTGAGACAGCAAATGTCCAAACTCGCCGCCCTCGATGAGCTTTTAGAACAGTATTACCAATTGCATTATCATCAAGATTCGGTGCTCTTCCAACGTTTACAAGATGTGCAAGTCTGGCAAAAGCAACGGATGCAACGCACGCATAACCGTGCTTTCGCAGAAAAACAGAACCTCTTGATGGCCGAGTATTTTATCAACCGTTTATATGGTGGCCCAGATTTTGACGCTTTGGCAGGACAAATTGCGCGCTTGAGCAAATATGCGCACAAAGCGGAGAAATTAATTCCTGAAAATGCCATTAAAACAGGTACCTCTGGGGTTGAGTTGGCGATTTTGGCGGTGCGACTGGATGAACAAGTGGCAATGCAATTGCTGAAAGATCACCATCCCTATGAAGCCTTAACCGATGATTTGATGCGCCAAGCCTACTTAAAACTAGAACAAGGCGAAGAACGCTTGAAACAGCTGTATTTACTCGATCAATTGGGTAAGAACCTCGATAAATACATGCGCTCTTTTATGGTCTATACCGCTTTTAAGATGTGTAAAGGGACGGCCAACAAATATAACTTCAATGTCATGTATGAATTTATGCAGGATGGCTTTTTGGCCATGAAACCGCTAAAGTCGGCAGAGAAATTTGTGAAAGACTTTACGGCGGTGGAACGTCAAATTATTGATAAAGTCCATGCGGGGCATTTGTATCCTTTTCAGTAAATTTCAACGAATGACTTGATAAAAATAAGCCAGCAGCAGCTTTGCTCTGCTGTTTTTCTGTATATTATTCAGCACAATTGCATGATGGTTACTGTACAACGTCCTAGAATCTGTCATCATGCATGCACTGCAACATTTACCCTATTGCTATGTTAGGAGTGACTCCCATGTCGAATGAAAATCAAACGCCTACCGCTACTCAAGAGTCGGCACAAAACACAGACAAAGTGAGTCCATTTTTAACTGAACCATTACCCCAAGGCACGGCGCAAGGTCAGCAAAAATCATTACAACAACAGTTGACTGATACCCCAGTGACGGGTTCTGTACCCAAATACAATCTTCCTCGCGGTGCTAACACAGGCAACGTCGGCAATACCACACACTTTGGTTACCAGACGGTGAGCAGTGATGACAAAGCCCAAAAAGTGGCGGAAGTTTTCCACTCGGTTGCCAGCAAATACGACATTATGAATGACTTGATGTCTTTTGGTATTCACCGTCTATGGAAACGCTTTGCGATCAATATGTCAGGGGTTCGTCGTGGTCAACGCGTACTAGATATTGCTGGTGGGACAGGCGACTTGGCTAAAGTGTTTAGCCGCGAAGTTGGCCCTACAGGTCATGTGGTACTTTCAGACATTAATGAATCGATGTTGAATGTGGGGCGTGATCGTTTAATTGATGCAGGCTGTACCAATGTTGACTTCGTATTAGCCAATGCTGAAACCCTAGAGCCATTTGAAGACAACAGCTTCGACCTACTCACGATCTCGTTTGGTCTACGTAATGTGACCGATAAAGATGCAGCACTTGCAGCGATGTACCGCGTGCTTAAGCCAGGTGGTCGCCTACTGGTATTAGAGTTCTCTAAACCTGTGTTTGAGCCTTTTTCAAAACTGTACGATCTATATTCGTTCACCGCACTGCCGATCATGGGTAAAATTATTGCCAATGACTCAGAAAGCTATAAATATTTAGCCGAGTCCATTCGTATGCACCCAGACCAACGCACGCTAAAAGGCATGATGGAAAATGCAGGCTTCCAAAACTGCGACTATCACAACCTGACAGGTGGTATCGTTGCTGTACACCGTGGTTTTAAACTTTAAAATTAAACGTTTAAGGGCAAATTATGTGGTCGATTCTGGCACTCGGTGCAGTTGAACGATTAATTCATCATGTGATTAATTTGGATGCGATCACTCGCATCCAGCTCAATGAACTACAAGGCAAGATGTTACGTGTGGTGATCGCGTCCCCGCAACTGTCTGTAGATGTGTTCTTTGACCAAGCTAAAGTGCGCTTAGAACCTACCGTTACGGGGCATAGTGAAACAGCGTCCATTTTTGAACAACGCCCTTTTGATCAAGCTCAGTCTCACACCCCAGCAACCGCAACTTTAACGGTGGCCAATGTGGTTGAGCTGCTCAAGCTTTTACTGGCGGATGATGTCGGCAATATCCCGCTCCAAGGTGATTATCACCTTCTGCAAGATATTCAACGGATTATGCAACAAGCTGAGCCTGACTTGGCTGCGCATTTAAGCCCGTGGATTGGCCCAAGTTTGGCGCATGAATTGGCTAAAATTCAACTGGCACCGAAGCACATCAAACAGGCCTTACAAAGTCATTTGTTTTTTGCTGAAGATGCCTTAAAAGAAGACAGTGGTCTATTTGCCCCACGTTGGCAAATGGATGATCTGCATCAAGATACCCGCATTTTTAATCAAAACTTAGATCGTGCCGAAGCCAAAATTCAACAGCTTCAAGCACAGATTGACACTCAAGACTCAACTCAAAACTAGGTATTTACATATATGATTCCGCACGTTTCACGTTTACTCGAACTTTGGCGCATTGCCGCGCACTATAGACTCGACACGTTGTTTCCTGCGGAAGAATTGCCTGAAAAAGCGCGCCATGCGCTGGGTGTAATTCGTATGCACCCTGCGGCATGGTCCAGTCGTGAACGTAAAAACCCACTGAAGCTCAAACAAGCTTTAGAGGAAATGGGACCACTGGCGATTAAAATGGGACAACTGCTGTCTACTCGTCGTGACCTGATTCCACCTGAAGTGCTACAACAACTGGTTTTACTCCAAGACCGTGTCAAACCCTTTGGTTCTGATGTCGCGAAAATGCGCATTCAAGACTCACTGAAAGCCGATGTAAACACGCTGTTTGCACGCTTCGACGAACAACCCTTGGCAGCAGCCTCGATTGCTCAAGTACATACGGCCGCTTTACATGATGGGCGCGAAGTGGTGGTGAAAGTCACCCGTCCCGCTATTCGTAGTCAAATTTTACAAGACTTTGAAATTTTAGAATGGCTGGGTGATTTTCTAGAAAAACGCCTAGAAGCCGCGCGTGCACTGCACTTATCTGAAATTATTCAGGACTATCGTCAAGTCATTTTAAATGAACTGGATTTGACCTTAGAAGCCGACAATACCCGTCGTATGCGCCATTACTTTACAGGCTCAAGCATGATGTATGTGCCTGAAGTCTATATGGATAGCAAAGACGTGATGGTGGCCGAACGCATTACCGGCGTTCCCATTTCAGACATTGAAACCTTTGAAAAGCTGGGAATGGATCGTAAAGATCTGGCGGAAAAAGGCTTAACCATTTTCTTTACCCAAGTCTTCCGTGACAACTTTTTCCATGCCGACATGCATCCGGGCAATGTCTTCGTTGAAACCCTAAACCCAAGCCAACCCCGCTATATTGCGCTGGACTGTGCCATTATGGGTGAGTTGTCGAAGCACGACCAAATGACCGTGGCACGTATGCTGCTTGCGGTCATGAACAGCGACTTTATGCAACTGATTCAAATCGTGCATCAAGCTGGTTGGATTCCACCGGGCACAGACCAAGATGCACTAGCACGTGAAATGCGTCGCACGGTCGGGCCAATGGTGTCCAAACCTATGCATGAATTGGACTTCGCGGGCATTTTGATTCAAGTGATGGATATTGCACGACGCTTCCATTTGGAAATTCCACCACAGCTGATGCTGCTGCTTAAAACCCTCGTGCATGTTGAGGGTTTAGGTACAGACCTTTACCCAGAGCTGGACATTTGGAGTTTGGCAAAGCCAATCCTGACCGATTGGATCAAAGCGCAAATGAATCCACAAAAGAACCTAAAAGAGCTGGGACAAAAAATTCCAGATTTACTTTTAGGGGCACAAGACTTCCCAACGCTGTTGGTCGATAGCTTAAATGGTCTCAAAAACCAATCAGCTTGGCATGCTAAACAGCTCAATGAACTACAAAGCATGCGCCTACAAATGGAACATCAGCAAAAACGCAGTTGGATTTTTGGTAGTCTCATGGCCATTTTGCTGTCGATTGCGATTATCTCGCCTTGGTTTATTTCAGTGATTTTAATTGTACTCACCAGCTTACTGGCGGTGTGGCGCGTGTTTAAATAGACGCTTTCTGCTGTATTAAAAGCCTGAGTCTCTCAGGCTTTTTTATGTTTAACTTTTATGTAGGAAGTGACTCCCAAGTCATTCTTGGATCACTTTTGCCAATGCGCTCATTCTCTCGCCAGTTAAAATGACAATACATATTGTCTCTTTTGAATGATCACGATGACTCAAATCCTGCATAAACACCCTCCAGCTTTAAGCATTCGTGCAGGTAAATTAGCACGTCAACTCATTCAAAGCGAAGGCTTACAAGCTGAACAGGTCGATATTGTACCCGGTGCCGCAGGTGGGCCCAAAGGCATCGGGATTCAAGGTTTAGACCAAGCCATTTTTGGTGAATTCTTTGCTCGTGCACCGCAAAGACGGACTTTGATTGGTTCGTCCATTGGCAGTTGGCGCTTTGCCAGCATCTTAGCGCACGGTGCAAAAGCAGGTACCGAACGTTTAGGTGAACTCTATACCAACCTCTATTTTGACAAAAAAATGCAGCGTCAAGAAGTCAGTGATATTTGCCGTGGCATGCTGCTCGACTTGGTGCAAGGCAAAGAAGCGGAATTGGTCAATCATCCCGATTACCACCTCGCGGTACTGTCGATTAAGGCTCAACACATCTTCCAAAGTGACCAAGTTCTCCCGCTCTTGGCCTCTGTCGCAGGTATCATCGGTACAACCGCTGTTGCGCGAAAGCATAGCCGCCACTTTATGCAACGGGTAATTAGTCAGCCCAGCAATGGCAAACAATTTAAAGTAGAAGATGATTTCCTCACTCATTATCACAGTCTCACCGCTGCAAACGTTCTGCCTTGGCTGATTGCCTCAGCCTCTATTCCAGGCGTGATGGCCGCAATTCGCGATATTCCAGATGCACCACAAGGCAGTTATCGTGATGGTGGTCTGATTGATTATCACATCGATCTGCCTTTTGAGAGTCAAGGCATTGTGCTTTATCCACACTTTACGGACAGCATTACGCCCGGTTGGTTTGATAAACTGTTTAAACGTCGCGCCAATCCTGAAAATCAAGCCCGTACGCTACTCCTGTCTCCGTCCCAAGACTATTTACGGAGCTTACCTTTAGGACGCCTGCCCGATCGTAAAGATTTCACCCTCAAAGGGCTCGACCAAAAACAGCGCATTCAAATGTGGAACCAATGTATTTCTGAAAGTCAGCGCTTAGGCGATGAGTTCTTGGAAATGGTGGAAAAACAGCATTTTGCACAGGTCATACAAGATTTATAAACAAAATTTGCGCATTAATGTAATCTTGTTTAATCTGACCAAATAAAGAAAAATCGAGATTACATTTTTTCTATGCTAACAATAATTTTAAGTGAACAAGAAAAGTATGGTCAAATCATTGAATTACAAAATGAATCGTGGGAAAAAAGTGTTATTGCAAGCTCTTTAGAGGATTTCATTCAAATCAACATCGACCAATTAAAAAAACCTGATGATATTCGTTATGCATTCATTTTAGACAATGGTTAAATCATTCGATCTATGATTTCTAATCACTCACCCCACTTCGCCATCATCGGTGCAGGAACCGCAGGATTAGCCACTGCGATTTTACTGGCTCGACAAAATATTCAAGTCAGTATTTTAGAGAAAGCCTCAGAACTTGAACCTGTCGGAGCAGGACTGTTACTACAGCCCTCTGGTTTAGCTGTTTTTGAGCATTTAGGCCTTTTAGATGAAGTTTTAAGACTGGGTGCAAAAGTCACTGGGCTCAAAGGTCAGTTACCGAGTGGAAATTTACTGGTCAATAGCCATTATCAACAAGCGCATCCTGATTTTTATGGTGTAGGTATTCATCGAGCAACGTTATGTCATGTTTTAGAAAATAAATGCCGTGAATATCCAGAACTCATTACGTGGTATATGAATACCGACATTCAGAAATTAGAAGAAACATCCAATCAAGTTCGGGTTTTGGGTAGTAAAGATGGTGAATCATTTGATCAAGCTTTTGATGCTGTGATCATTGCCAATGGCGCACGCAGCCTTTTAAGACCGAAAGAATGGGTAAAGGTTGATCAAGCTTATCCTTGGGGAGCCAAATGGACAATTGTTCCCGAATGTCTTGAATTAGATACAGAAATTTTACATCAGTTTCATGATCGCTCTAAAATGATGATGGGCATCTTACCGACAGGTACAGTGCCACATGAACCCAAGCAAAGACTGTCGAGTGTGTTTTGGAGTCTTCCAAGCCATCAACTGAATAACTTTCTACACAATTCACAAGCTCATTCAGACTGGTTAAACCAAGTGTCTAAGCGTTGGAAACCTGCTGCGGATTGGTTAGAACAAGTCATTGCCCAGCCTGAACAAAAATCACAATGGTTGACTGCAAATTATCGTGATGTGGTACTGTCTAAGTTTGGTGAGGGTCGTATTGGTGTCATGGGTGATGCAGCACATGCGATGAGTCCACAACTGGGGCAAGGTGCAAATATGGCCCTTTTAGATGCATGGGCTTTGGGGCAAGCGGTTCAAAGCGCAAGAAAAAATGAAGCCCTTGATTATGTTCAACTCTGGCAAACTTATCATCAACACCGTCAAAGTTCGACGGCGTTCTATCAATTTTTAAGTCGTTTACTCACACCACTTTACCAATCTGACCTATGGTGGGCAGGTGGTTTACGTGATTTAAGCTTTGCTTGGATGTATCGAATCCCCTATTTCCGTAAAGAAATGGCGGTGACGATTTCAGGTTTAAAATTAGGCATGTTCAGTCAAATGAACTATCGGGATATTGCAAAACAAAACAATCATTCTGTGTAGAATGCGACGACAATCATCGTCATCCGCTTTGGATGGGTGACTGATAGTTGAATTTCTAAAATACATCAATTAAGCCACTGTGAGATAACTGTAGAAAGTTTCTCCTCTATTCTGTTTAAATCACGTAGACTATAGCGCGCTACGTTAACATCGTAACACTCTCAATATTTATTCGCTTGGTGAAATCTTATGAACAATTTGCAATGGCTCGATGAAGTAAAATTTAACGAACAAGGTTTAGTCCCTGCCATTGCACAGCATCATCAAACGGGGCGTGTCTTGATGGTTGCATGGATGAACCGTGAAGCTTTGGCTTTGACGGCTGAGAAAAACCAAGCCGTGTATTTCTCTCGTTCACGCAACAAGTTATGGCACAAAGGCGAAGAGTCTGGGCATTTCCAAACCGTGCACGAAATTCGTCTCGACTGCGATGCCGATGTAATCGTGCTGCAAATTGAACAGCACGGCGGGATTGCCTGTCACACAGGTCGCGAATCATGCTTCTACCGTAAACTCACGCCAAATGGCTGGGAAATTGTGGATGCACAACTCAAAGACCCGAACGCGATTTATGGTGAAAAATCGACAAATCCACATACATTGGCGATGAATGCCTCAACGGCGCAGTCTGAGCAAGTTGAAGTTTTGTCCTACCTCGGTCAAATGATGGCTGAGCGTAAAGCAGCGGATCCAGACTCGTCTTATGTCGCGAAGCTGTATCACAAAGGTCTCAACAAAATTTTAGAAAAAGTCGGTGAAGAAGCGGTTGAAACCATTATCGCGGCTAAAGATTTTAAATCTGAAGCCAATGAAGACCATAAAAATGATTTGATCTATGAAGTGGCGGATCTTTGGTTCCATACGATTGTGGTTTTAGGCTATTTCGACTTAGACCCTCAAGTGGTTCTTAATGAATTGGCACGTCGTCAAGGGCTTTCTGGTTTGCTTGAAAAAGCCAACCGCAGCCACTAAGTTTATTGCCTGTGTCGAATATCATCAAACCGAGCGCGACTTATGAGCAAGCCATTGCCATTGATAACGCGCGTCTGGGCAAATCGTTTAAAGTGATTGCCTATGCAGGCACAGGTAAAACCACCACACTGCAAATGATTAGCGATGCCATGCCACAAAGACGTGGCATGTATTTAGCGTTCAACAAAGCCATTGCCAGCGAAGCGCAAACGAAGTTTCATGGCAATGTCGACTGCCGAACCTTCCACTCGCTTGCTTTTCGCAGTGTTCCACGTGGAGTGACGGACAAACTTCGTCTGCCTCGTTTAAGTCCGAGTTTTATCGCCAAAGAATACCGTCTTGAACCCATCACCTTAAGACGGATGATGGGCGGACGTTATGAAAAATATGTATTGATGCCATCACGCTTGGCCAGCCTTGTGGCGAATGCCGTGAGTCACTTCTGTTCAACCAGTTCTCAGTACCCAGCACCGCGACATTTACAAGCACCGAGCTGGTTACATCCCGATGATATCGATTCACTACAAAAGCACCTCTACCCTGCCATTGAACGTCGTTGGTTAGAGTCCATCGATCCCAACCATCAGGCTGGGATTGGTCACGATATTTATTTAAAACTGTGGGCGCTGTCTGAACCCAATATCCCAAGTGACTATGTGTTGTTTGATGAGGCACAAGATGCCGATCCGCTGATGTTGGGCATCTTACTGAAGCAGCGTAATACACAAGTGATCTATGTCGGAGATGCACACCAACAGATTTATGCATGGCGCGGCGCAGTCAATGCCATGCAACAACTGCCTTTGCCTGAGTCCCGTCTCACCACCTCGTTCCGTTTTGGTGAAGAGATTGCATTGCATGCCAATGCCATTTTAGGCGCCTTGAATGAAACCGTACCGCTCATGGGCAACCCTCTGCTCAACTCCAAAGTGGTCAACAAACCTCATACCAAAATGCGCGATGCGATTTTATGTCGCACCAATGCGCGCGCTATGGAACTGTTGCTCTCAGGATTGGTCCATGGCGACAAAGTCAGCCTACAAGCCGACCATGTCAAACTGAACCGCTTTGTCGATGCCGCAGCGATGCTTAAACAAGGCAAGCGCGTCACCGATGTGCCTGAACTGGCCTGGTTTAATTCTTGGCATGATGTACATGAATATTGCGAAACCAATGACGGCAGTGACATCAAGCCTTTAGTAAAATTGGTGGATGATCATGGCACCGATCCACTCAAAAAAGCCCTCGCGAAGATTACGCCGATTGAACAAGCGGATTATATTATTTCCACCGCACACAAAGCCAAAGGCTTAGAGTGGAACCGCGTTCACATCGAAGATGATTATCAGTTTAAGGTCAACGACAAAGACCATAAAATTAGTGATGAAGAGTTAAGACTGCTTTACGTGGCCTGTACACGTGCTAAAGTAAGTTTAAATATCCATCACATTTACGACCTGATGCAACAGCTGAAAAAACAAATGCCAAGCTCATTACGTAAAGTTGTTGGATAGTCGAATGTAAAAATAGTCACAACCGCTGCGGGTGTTCTATGAAAATTCAATCGATTCACCTGAAACACATCCTGCATTTTGCTGACCTTAAAGTCGATTTTTCTTATCACGATAAACCCGTCACTTTAATTTTAGGCGATCAAGCCTCAGGCAAGACCTCGATCTTACGTTTTAGCTATCAGGCTCTGACTTGGTTTGCGGCCCGTTATAAAGATTTACGCTCTGCAGGTGTGGTGATGTTAGATCACGACATTATGCTGAACCGCCTACAGTCCAAAATTGATATTCAAGTTGCTGTGCCCGCTGAGCTGTATGCTCTCAAACCTACGGCAGCCGATACTGCGCCCGAACCCTATACATGGCAACTCTACAAAACCTTAAACCAACAAGGCATTGGCATCAGTCGAGTTGAAACGTTGGAACTCGAACAACTGGTCAATCTATATCAGCAGGCAACGTTACAAGATCCGCTGCAAGGTTTGCCGTTGATTGCGTATTATCCTGCGGAACGTTTTGTCAATGAGATGAATATTCTCAGCAAGAACAATCCCCTGATTTTCCAACATGCACATGCCTATGAAATTTCAGCTATTCCCTATACCACCTTTGCGCGCTTCTTTGAGTGGTTTCGTGAAATCAGCGATATTGAAAATGCGCAAACTGCACAGTTTTTACAAACGATATTGCATCAGCCCAAAAGCATGCCACCCGATATTCCCTTAAGCTATAAACTGGCTCAGGCTCAAGCACACATCCAGTCGCCCAGCCTACAAGCACTCAAGCAAGCGTTAGCAACCGTTCTGCCCGAAATAGAAGATCTTTATCTGCAATATCATCCCAAGTTACAACTGATGGTGCGCTACCATGGCAACAGCATGCTCTATCAACAGCTTTCCAATAGTATTCGCAACTGGGTGGCGCTCGTTGGCGATATTGTGCGACGTTTATGCCTACTCAACCCTGAAAGCCTGTTCCCTTGTTTAGAAGGTGACGGCGTACTGTTGATTGACGCGATTGATCATCAATTGGATCAAAATATGGCGCAAGTCATTTTAAAACGTTTAAATCAGGCTTTTCCTCGACTACAAATTATCGCCTCAGGCAACCGAAGTGAGTTGCTGGAACAAGCCAGTGAGTTTCAATGCCTCAAACTGGAAAATAAGCAATTAAGTCCTATCCAACTCGAACCACTGCAACATCAGTTCGATGTGATTTACCAAAACCTTGCCAATCATGAAGCGACGAGTGGAAGTATCGAACCGATTGCGGCTGAACCCCAAGATTTAAGTGTGGCTGAATTATTCACACAGATTCAACAGCAGCTTTCTCCCGAACAGCAACAGCATTTGATTGCTTTACTCAGTGCTGAAGATGATGCCTCATCGGCAAATCCATTAACTTAGCCTGCTTCATAAACATAGCCATTTAAACCCTCAAAAACAGGCGACCAACGGTCGCTTTTTTACATTTCTTGCACTGAGAAAGTGCCTGTCATCCACCAAGAAACGACCATCACGCGTATAATGTTTTGCGTCAGCGCAAAAAAGATTGATGTTGTTTTAGTCATGTTATATGATCGGTTTTACTTGCAAATTTCTAACTGAAATCGGATTTTGCTATAACGCTTCATGAGTTGCGCAACACAACTTCATTATTTTTAAATTTCACATTGGCTTTCAAGATTGAGACTCTTGGGCTGCTCTTTGCAGTCCTGTAATCCTTGAAAGATGAGATTCACCAATAGGTTTTGACCTATTCACGACAATGGAAACGAGTGTGCTACCGATTATTATATTGTTACCGTTAATACTTGGCACAACCCTTGTCTCATTACTGAAGCAGAGCTCACGCAGGCTAACCGCCTTCGCAGCTGTTGGGGTCAGTATGACAAGTTTAGGCTTATTACTGACCCAAGCACGAGAGGTGTTTAATGGCGCTGTCATTACGCAGTCGTGGTCATGGTTGCCGCAGCTTGGAATTGACTTCAGCTTCCGTCTAGACGCATTAGGCCTCCTCTTTGCCTTACTGATTAGTGGCATCGGAACGCTCATTTATATTTATGCCTATTTTTATTTAGGCCCAAAAAATTCTCTCAATAAACTCTATCTACTGCTCATGTTGTTCATGGCAGCCATGCTCGGAATTTCACTCTCCAATAATTTAATTTTACTCCTCGTTTTTTGGGAGTTGACCAGTATCTCCTCTTTTCTGTTGGTCGGTTATTGGAGCAATTACGACGCGGCGCAACGTGGCTCACGCATGGCATTGACCATTACGGGTATGGGCGGATTAGCCATGCTAGGTGGTTTCATCTTGCTCGGCCAAATCACAGGCACCTACGAGATTGATCAAATCTTGACGATGACAGCACAGATTCAAAGTCATGCTTTATTTGTTCCTACGTTGCTGCTGATTTTACTCGGTGCTTTTACCAAAAGTGCGCAATTTCCATTCCATTTTTGGTTACCCAACGCGATGGCAGCCCCGACCCCCGTGTCTGCTTATTTGCACTCAGCAACCATGGTAAAAGCGGGCATTTTCTTGGTGGCACGACTGTTACCCATTTTTGCAGGTGCGGCACTGTTCCATAATTTGGTCACCTTTATTGGCCTATTTACCCTGTGTATGGCTGCATTTTTTGCCATCTTTAAAGAAGACCTGAAAGGTTTATTGGCCTATTCAACCATCAGCCATCTCGGCTTGATCATGTGTCTCTTGGGGATCGGATCACCATTGGCTGTGGCTGCGGCTATTTTCCATATTATTAACCATGCCACCTTTAAAGCAGCGCTGTTCATGATCGCAGGTATTATCGATCATGAGTCAGGCACACGTGATTTACGTAAGCTTAGTGGGTTATGGCAACTGTTACCTTATACGGCCACTTTGACGATGGTCACTGCAGCATCGATGGCCGGCGTGCCCTTGACCAACGGTTTCTTATCTAAAGAAATGTTCTTTACTGAACTGCTTAGCAATCTGTCTGGTCCTGTGCTCATCTGCTCCGCGATTGTCGCGACACTGGCGGGGATTTTTGCAGTCGCTTACTCTGTGCGTTTGGTACATGGGGTTTTCTTCGATGGCCCAGTAGGCAAACAAGTTCCGAACAAAGATGCACATGAGCCGCCGTTTGGCATGCGTGCACCCGCTACTTTACTGGCGATTCTGTGTATTTTAGTCGGCTTATTCCCTGCTCTATTGGTTGAAAACATCGTCAACAGCACAGCACGCGCCAGCACCCAAGTGATGGACTTTGAAGGCGCACATCTTGCCCTATGGCATGGTTTTAACATGCCTTTATTGATGAGCGTGATTGCATCGATTGGCGGTCTGATTTTCTATTTCAGTCTCGCGAAGGGTGGCAAAATTCGAGAAATTGATCTCGATCCATATCTAGGTCGTCTACAAGGTCGAGTTGCCTTTGACTTATTCCTTAAGTCACTCCTGCTCAACTCGCGCAAATTTAAACGATTGACTGAAAACGGTAAATTACAAAGCTATATTCTTTGGATTGTGATCTTCAGTATTGCCGTAGTCTCACTTCCATTTTTAGGACAAGGGCTGACCACAGGTACCCGTGAACTCACCCATGCCCCTGCTTTAGCGATCGTACTGTGGCTACTGTTATTCTCTTCGTGCTGGATGATGTTGTGGTTCCACCACGAACGGATTAAAGCAGTATTGATCAGTGGCGCGATTGGTTTAGTCGTGACTATGGTCTTTATCTGCTTCTCTGCACCTGATTTGGCTTTGACACAAATCACCGTCGATGTAGTCACCACCGTACTGTTATTGATGAGTTTATCGCTTTTACCACAACTCACTCCCTATGAGTCGAGTGTCTCACGTCGTTGGCGAGATGCCCTCATTGCGATTGGCGGCGGGCTCGGCATTGCATGGATCACATGGCTCATCTTGACCCGTGATCACAACTCCATTTCATGGTTCTTCATGCAGCAGTCGATTCCATTAGGCGGCGGAACCAACGTGGTCAACGTGATTTTGGTCGACTTCCGTGGTTTCGATACCTTCGGTGAAATTACCGTCCTTGGTATCGCAGGCATTGGCGCACTGTGCTTAATGGATGGTATGCGTACCCACGGCACCACTATGACCCAAGGTCTCAGTTACCGTTTTAATCCCTCTCCGTTGATGCTTCGCATTACTGCATCTTGGATTTTACCGATTGCCTTGGTGGTCAGTCTGTATATCTTCCTGCGTGGACACAATCTGCCTGGGGGCGGGTTTATCGCGGGTTTGATTACCGCTTTGGCCTTGATTATTCAGTACATGGCACTCGGTCAAGATCATGCAGAACAGCTGCTCAAAGCCAAGTCAGGTCGTTTGTATGAAATCTGGATTGGAACCGGTCTGGTCATTGCAGGATTAACAGGCTTAGGCGCATGGTTCTGGGGACGTCCCTTCCTCACCAGTGCACACTTTTATGTGTCGCCACCGATCTTAGGCGAAATGCACCTAGCGACAGCTGCACTGTTCGATGTCGGGGTCTATATCACGGTCGTAGGTGCGACCATGCTACTTATTTCAGTACTCGGGGACTCGCGTCACTCTAGTATGTCTGGTCCAGTACCAAAGGGGGATTAATATGATTAGTTTAGAACTGTTACTTGCCTCCGCTATTGGTCTGTTGACTGCCACAGGCATCTATCTGATTTTACGTGCCCGTACCTTCCCTGTGGTACTTGGCTTGGCCATGATTGGTTATGCCGTCAATTTATTTTTATTTGCCATGGGGCGACTTCAACTTAATGCACCCGCGGTACTCACGGAAGCCAGCAAAGCCACTGACCCTTTGCCACAAGCCTTGGTGTTAACCGCGATTGTGATTGGCTTTGCTACCACGGCGTTTATTGTACAACTGGCTTTACGCAGTCGTTATGAAACAGGAACCGACCACGTTGACTCTAAAGAAGAAATACCACAAATTGACCCACGTGAGGATGAGCCATAATGAATGACTTCATCCAATTTTGGACCGAACACACCCCAATTTTTAGTATTTTAATTCCTGCCATTACCGCCTTTATTTTGGTGTTATTGGGTAATCCAGGATCAGGTTCTTTAGCACAAGACTGGCGACAACCTTGGCGTCGAGGCATCAGTTATACCTCTGGCCTGTTGGGCTTATTTACAGCGGTCAACTATCTGATCTTTGCCAGCTCAGGGCAAATCAGTGTTTATAACCTGAGTGAATGGGCTGCACCATTTGGTATTGTTTTGGTCCTCGACCAACTGTCTGCCCTGATGCTGGTTTTAACCTACGGCTTAGCTGTTCCAGTGATGTGGTTTGCCAGCAAAGAATGGGATGAACGTGGCCGTTATTTCCATGCCATGTGCCATTTCCTACTGATGGGTTTAACCGGTGCCTTCCTGACAGGCGACTTATTTAACCTGTTCGTATTCTTTGAAATTTTGTTGATGGCCTCTTATGTTTTGTTACTGCATGGCCAAGGCAAAGCGCGTTTTCAACTCGGCATTCACTATGTCACCATTAACTTGTTGGCATCAGCCCTGTTTCTGATTGGCCTTGGCATGATTTACGGCAGCGTCGGCAGCCTCAATATGGCGGATGTTGCACGTCTGATGCCTCTATTAGAAGGCGATCAACATCGTATCGCGGTTGCTGGTGGGCTGTTGTTGTTTACAGTCTTTGGCATTAAAGCAGCCATGCTACCTGTCGGTTTTTGGCTACCGAAAACCTATGCGGTCGCAACCACTCCTGTAGCGGCTCTGTTCACCATCATGACCAAAGTCGGTATTTATGCCATTTTACGTGTTAATGGCACCGTATTTGACGATGCAATTAGCCGTGAAATCCTGCAATACATTCTATTGCCGATTGGCTTAATTACCTCAGTCTATGGTGTGATTGGCGCGATGGGTGCGGAACGCTTACGTCGTTTCATTGGCTTTATGATTTTGTCTTCTGTGGGCACGATTTTAATCGCCATTTCCCTGTTCAATACCTTGGCATGGGCAGCGGCACTGTATTATTTGGTGCACAGTACCATTATTGCGGCAGCTTTCTACATTTTAAGTGGTTGGATTACCTCTCAACGTGGTGAGTTTAAAGACCATTTTAAAATTGCACCGCAAATGAAACAGCATAAGGTGGTGGCGTTAACCTATTTCACCATTGCCTTGATGATGGCAGGTTTACCACCCTTTAGTGGTTTCTTAGGCAAAGTGTTTATTCTCCAAGCCACCGCACACTCACCGTATCAATTGCTGATTATTGTGACCGTTTTAGTGGTGAGCTTATTGAGTATTATTGCGTTTACACGTGTGGGTTTCGTGATTTTTTGGCGCGCAACCAAACCAGAAGACAACCCTGATGAAGCTGCTTATGCCGCGTACCAAGCTTTGCCTGAACAAGCACCGAAGCGCAATGACAAAACCATTTATCTATTGTTGGTAGGTTTAATGGCTTATATGGTGTTTGCAGGTCCGATTCAAAAGTACACTTACCAAACGGCTGAGCAAATCCAAAATAATGTGCTCTATGAACAGACTTTGCTCAAAACTGATGAGCATGGGCAAACCATTAGCGTACAACCTTTCGACAGTGAAAATTTACCCGAGACCAAATATGGTGGCGAACGCGTAGATCCAAATGCACATTTGATTCCATATTTAATTTCAGAAGAAACACTGGAAGGCGAACATATTTCCGAATACAAAAAACGCCAAATGCAACAGCAACAACAGGCTGAAGTGAATCCCGATGCTGAAAGCCTACAACCGATGGTGGAGCCTTAAACATGAAAAAAACGTCGTTTTTGGAGCGTTGGTTACCCCACCCTTTTGTCTCGGTGATTGTTGCGCTGAGCTGGGTGATGTTGGCACATAGTGTCGATGCAGCCAGCTTAGTGATGGCATTTTTACTGGCCATTTTTATTCCGCGTCTGATCAGACCATTCATTACTTACACTCCAAATATTGAATGGAAAGCGGCGGTGAAACTATTTTTTGTGGTGTTATACGACATTGTGGTGTCGAATATTCAAGTGGCTAAATTGGTCCTCGGCCCAATTGATCGTCTACAACCCAAGTGGTTTCGCGTTCCGCTGGAAACACAACATGAGGAAGTAAACACCTTACTGGCGATGATTATTACCACCACACCAGGCACTGTTTCAGCAGGCATCGATCAAGATCGTGGGGACATTTTAGTTCACGCCCTCAGCACCGATGATGAAAATGCCGAGATTGAAAATATCAAAGCGCGTTATGAAAAACCGTTGATGCAAATTTTTGGTGTCGAAGCAGGAGACAAAGCATGACCATTTTGCCTTATGCCCTCGGGATTTGTTTAATCGCCGTCACCATTTCAATGTTGCTGTGCTTAATTCGCTTAATCATCGGCCCATCGATTGTAGACCGACTCTTAGCACTCGATACACTCTTTTTAAATGCAATCTGCCTCATTATTATATTAGGCATTTACTGGGCCAGCACTTCATTATTTGAAGGTGCTCTTTTGGTTGCGATGCTCGGCTTTGTCTCTACAGCCGCTTTAGCACGCTACTTCACCTCAGGTCATGTGATTGACTAGGAGCGAGATCGATGCAACTTACGATGGAAATTTTAGTCTCAATTTTTCTCATGATCGGTACTTTCTTCATGCTGGTCGGAGGGATTGGAATGGTGCGCCTGCCCGATTTATTCATGCGCCTGCATGCCCCAACCAAGTCCAGTACCTTAGGCTTAGGGAGCTTCTTGATCGCGGCAATGATCTATTCTGCATTCCAAGGACGCTTTGGTTTTGCTGAGCTGTTATTAACACTGTTTGCCTTCTTAACCGCACCCGTATCGGCGAATTTGATGGCGCAAGCGGCGCTACATTTGCGCTTACGCTCGCTGAGTGGTGACGTTCCAGAAGCACTCAACCGTCCACTGCCTTGGCAACGTACTCGTCGCAGAGCTTTTAGCAATAAGCATGAAGACACTGAACATCGTCTTTAAATGCTTGTGGTGTTAAGGAAATAAAATAAATACATTCTAGCGCTTCAGCATTGACATGGTGGTGTTGCGCTAATTTGAACATTGTACTGATGATAAGGTTCAAACGTATTAGATAGTGTCACATCCATTACATTGACCAACACAGATGGACTGATCAATCTGCTTGATACTCAATCTACTCAAAAATTAAAATGATCAAAGTGTCCCACTAGTAAATCATTGCCCATATCAATCCAGTCCACAGCAACTTGATGGTCAAAATAATCCCTAAAAGCTCAACCCTCTATTCCCCTATCATAATCCTATGCAATATCTCTCAAGTCTTGATCTAGCTTCAGCCATTACTCCGCATAAAAAAAGCCACCCGAAGGTGGCTTTTTGATTCAGTTAGACTGAATTATTCATCATCTTTGTTTGCTTCGTCAGCGGGTAAATCCTTTACTGCTTCAGCAATCAGGCCAAACATATAGTTACCATATGCATTGGTTTTATCGTAATGGAAACGCAAACGCGGTGTAATACGTGTCTTAATACGACGGCCGAGTTCGTGACGCAAGAAACCAGATGCTTTGTTCAGCACATCTAGCGTTTCTTTATTGGCTGCTTCACTTTGCTCATCGCCAAGCTCACGGCCCATCACAGTCACATATACTTCAGCATAACCTAAGTCTGGACTAACCTTCACCGCAGAGATGGTCACGAGACCACCTAAGCGTGGATCTTTCAACTCTTGGCGAATTAGTTCAGACAACTCACGTTGCACTGTATCCGCCATGCGCTTAAGACGTTGACTACCCGCCATTAAAGACTCCGTTTGATCAATTGAACATCATAGACTTCGATCTTGTCTTTTTCTTTGATGTCTTTATAACCTTTAACCGCAAGACCACATTCCATACCTGCGCGAACTTCTTCAACCACTTCTTTATAGCGACGAAGTGACTCAAGCTCACCTTGGAACACAACCACGTCATCACGAAGGACACGAATCGGTTTATTACGGTGTAACATACCCTCAAGTACCATACAGCCTGCTGCTGCACCAAACTTACTTGAGTGGAACACTTCACGTACTTCAGCCACACCCAGAATTGTTTCACGGTGTTCAGGCGCAAGCTTACCGCTCATCGCTGCTTTCACATCATCAATCAATTGATAGATGATTGAGTAGTAACGAATATCGATACCGTCAGCATCCGCTTTTTGACGCGCTGCGTTATCCGCACGTACGTTAAAGCCAAGAAGTACCGCTTCAGAAGATTCAGCTAGTGTTACGTCAGATTCAGTGATCGCACCAACACCTGAGCCAATAACACGGACTTTAACTTCGTCTGTTGCAAGGTCAGCAAGAGCAACGTGTAATGCTTCCAATGTACCACGTACATCAGTTTTCAATACCACATTGACGATAGGCACATCTTTCTTGCCCATAGACGCCATGATATTTTCAAGACGCATTGCACTTTGACGCTCAAGACGTTTTTGACGTTCACGATCCATACGCGCATCGGCAACTTCACGTGCTTTCTTCTCGTCATTCACAACAAGAACTTCATCACCCGCCATTGGCGCTTCAGGTAGACCTAAAATTTCAACTGGAATTGAAGGACCTGCAGATTGAATACGTTTACCGTTTTCATCTGTCATCGCACGTACGCGACCATAAGATGCACCCGCAAGAACAAGGTCACCTACTTTCAATGTACCGTTTTGAACAAGGATAGACGTTACCGCACCACGGCTGTTGTCTACACGTGCTTCAATCACGACACCTTGAGCAGCACCTTCTTCAGATGCTTTCAACTCAAGAAATTCAGCTTGAATTGAAATAATATCTAGAAGTTCATCAATACCTTGACCAGTATGTGCAGAAACCATTGCCACTGGAACGTCACCACCCCATTGTTCTGGCACGATTTCTTTCACAGTCAATTCATTCAATACGCGATCTGGATCAGCAGATTCTTTATCCATCTTGTTGATTGCAACAATGATTGGCGTACCTGCAGCACGTGCATGGTCAATCGCTTCAGCAGTTTGTGGCATTACACCATCATCCGCTGCAACAACCAATACCACGATGTCTGTCGATTTCGCACCACGTGAACGCATTGCAGTAAATGCTGCGTGTCCCGGAGTATCTAAGAATGTGATAATGCCTTTATCCGTCGTAACATGGTACGCACCGATGTGCTGAGTGATACCACCCGCTTCACCAGCTGCCACTTTTGAACGACGAATGCGGTCAAGTAACGATGTCTTACCATGGTCAACGTGGCCCATGATGGTCACAACAGGAGGACGAGTCGTTTGAGCGCCACGTGCTTCTTCTGCTGCTTCAAGTAAGTTATCTTCAGCTTGCGTATCCGATACAAGAACTGGGTTATGGCCCATTTCTTCTACGATTAATGCTGCAATTTCTTGGTCAATCGCTTGGTTCTGAGTAACAAGCTCACCCATTTTCATGAGTGACTTAATTACTTCACGTACCTTAACTGCCATTTTCGCAGCCAAGTCAGCAACCACAATGGTTGAACCAATTTCAACATCATAAACTTGCTTTTTAACCGGTTTTTCAAAGCCATGCTTGTTTGCAGAGCTTGTTTTCAAACCACGTTTATGCGAGTTATCACGGAAAGATTGCTCTTCACCACGACGACCACCTTTCTTCGGTGCGCGTGTAGCTGGCGTATTGGTACCACGTTTGATATCGCGGTCTTCTTTCGCAAATGAGTCTTCATATGCTTGACCAACCAGACCCGCAGCAAGTGGAGAATCATCCACTACACGAATGGTCGCAGTTGCATCTTCGTTTGAATACTTAGATGCCATTTGACGCATTTGTTCAAGTGTACGTTGCTGCGCTTCTTCAGCTGCCTTACGACGTGCTGCTTCTTCAGTCGCTTTTAATTGAGCGGCTTGAGCTTCACGTGCTTTTTTCTGTTCAGGTGTTTCAACAACTTTAACTTGTGCTTTAACCACAGGCTTATTGTTTGATTTACGCTTCACAACTACCGCAGCTTTTGCTACTTCTTGCTTCGTCGTTTCTTGCTTTGCAGCAGCACGCATCGCTTCAAAGTTTGCAGCCGCTTTATTTACTACTGGAGTTTCAGCTTTTGGTTCAACCATAGCTTGAACGTTCGCACGAGCTTGTTGCTCAGCTTGCGCTTTTGCCAAAGCTTCCGCTTTAATTTGTTCTGGATCTGGCTTGGTAAATGTATGTTTCTTGCGAACTTCTACATTAATCGTTTTTGCCTTACCTGAGGTACTCGCTACTTTAGCGGTACTGGTCGTTTTACGTTTCAACGTGATTTTTCCTGCCTGACCATCGTCTTGACCATGAATTTTCTTCAAATGGTGCACGAGGGCATCTTGTTGTTCAGTAGAGATTATATCGTCCGATTTACGCTGTGGTAAACCAGCATCACGAACCTGCTCTAGGAGCTTCTCAACAGGGCGGTTCACACTGAGAGCTAACTCTTGTATCGTCTTATCCGTCATGTAGATCTCCTAGTTAAACCATGATTCGCGCGCTTTCATAATAAGTTGACCCGCTTTCTCTGTACCCAGACCTTCAATATCAGCAATATCGTCAGTCGCTTGGTCAGCCAAGTCATCAATTGTGATTACACCACGTGCAGCCAGTGCGTAAGCAATCTCTTGCGTCATCCCTTCCATTGCAACGAGTTCCGCGCTTGGATCTTGGATGTTTTCTTGCTGCTGTAATGCATCAGCCAATGCAACTTCTTTGGCACGACTTTGAAGTAATTCAACAACTTCAGCATCTAGCTCGATTTCGTCAAATGTTTCAGCTGGAACATAAGCAATCTCTTCTAAAGAAGTAAAGCCCATTTCAACCAATGCCATTGCCAAATCTTCTTCAATATCTAGACGCGATACAAATAGGTCTAAGTATTGTTGTGCTTCATTTTGCTGACGAGCATGATACTCATCTTCAAGCATCATGTTGAGTTTGTAGCCTGTCAGTTCAGAGGCTAAACGTACGTTTTGACCTTGTGAACCAATCGCACGCGCTAATTGATCGCTAGTTGCGAAAATAATGTCCGCTGTACGTTCTTCTTCATCAATCACAATACCCGATACATCTGCTGGCTCTAAAGCACTTGCAATGTACTGCGCAGGATCATCAGACCATACAACAACATCAATACGCTCACCGTTCAATTCTTGCTGAACTGCTTGGATACGTGTACCACGCATACCAATACATGCACCCACTGGATCAATACGATGATCATTGGTTTTCACAGCAATTTTAGCACGAACACCAGGTTGACGCGCTGCCGCTTTAATCTCAATGATTTCTTCAGAAATTTCAGGAATTTCTTTCTTCATCAAAGCGATGAGCATTTCAGGCTTGGCACGTGACAATTGTAGTTGTGCACCACGACCTTCACGGTTCACATTAAACAAAATCGCATTTACACGTTGCTTCGGACGCAAAATTTCTTTTGCAATCATTTCTTCACGTGCAAGATACGCTTCAGCATTGTCACCTAAGTCAATGATAAAGCCATCTTTGGTTTGCTTTTTCACTTCACCGTAGATCAACTCACCCACTTTAGACTCGTAGGCATCTGCAATCAGCGCACGTTCAGCTTCGCGAATCTTTTGAACAATCACTTGTTTTGCAATTTGCGCCGCAATACGACCGAAGTCAATTGAAGGCACTTCAAGCTCACGAATATCACCAATCGACCATTGTGCAGGATCAACATCTGAAATCGCATCTTGACATGCTGGCATTTCATGATCTTCATCCGCAACCACTTCCCATTGACGGAAAGTGCTGTATTCGCCCGTTTTACGATCAATCTCTACACGAAGCTGAGCTTCTTCAGAGTTTGTTCCTTCGTAAAATTTCTTTTTAGTCGCAGCAACAAGCGCTTGTTCTAAGGCTTCGAAAATCGCTTCACGAGGTACACCTTTTTCATTACTAACCGTTTCAACTACGGTAAGAATTTCACGTGCCATAAGCCACCTATTCGTTCAGATTCTTATTTATTAAATGAATTAATCTTGATAGACCAAATTGGCTTTATCAATATTATTACTATCGATTTCAAGCACCTGTTGCTTTTCCACTTCGACTTGAATCATTTCAGCTTCAAGATCTACAGCAACCAATTTAGCTTGGAATTTACGACGGTTATCGACCGCACTGATCAAACGGAAAGCGATCTGTTGACCAATATATGCAGGTAATTGTTCAAGTTGGAAAAATGGACGATCCCAACCCGGAGATGACACTTCAAGTGCATATTCACCTGAAATTGGATCATGGACATCCATCATTGCGCCGACTTGCTGGGTCACGCGTACACAGTCTTGTACGCCGATGCCACGGCCCTGCTCTTCTTCACCATCTTCATTGATGATGGGTTCTGCATTTTCGTCGACAGCTTTGTCGATATAAATGCGCAATAAAGAACGTTTTCCTTGAGGAAGGAATTCAATCCCCCAAAGATCAACACCACAGGCTTGCACTGCAGGAGCAATTAAGTCTTGGAGTGCTTGAGTTTTATTTGATAGCTTCATTTACTCTCGTCATTTTTGTGCGATTCAATGGCCGAAACAGACCACTACAAGCCAATACAAACTATAGTAGTAGTGGAACATGACACTTTGACTTTCACCGTATCCGGCTCACATCGACACTACACGATAGCCAATAAAAAAGGGCGTAATCGCCCCAATTATTGCACAGAAAATTAATATCCACTGTGCAAAAAGGCCCACCTTGTTGTGAGCCTCTTTTTAGAAACTTGGTAGCGGGAGCTGGATTTGAACCAACGACCTTCGGGTTATGAGCCCGACGAGCTACCAGACTGCTCCATCCCGCATCAACGTGCAAAAATTATATACAAATATGAACTATTTTTCAATCTAAATACTTCGTACTTGCTCTGATTTAGTTGCACCTAAATCAAATTGGTAGCGGGAGCTGGATTTGAACCAACGACCTTCGGGTTATGAGCCCGACGAGCTACCAGACTGCTCCATCCCGCAACAAAACGCAAAAATTATTCAATTTAATCACTTAAACTGCTTATTTTAGTTTGCATCTAAAATAAGATTGGTAGCGGGAGCTGGATTTGAACCAACGACCTTCGGGTTATGAGCCCGACGAGCTACCAGACTGCTCCATCCCGCAACAAAACGCAAAAATATTCTTAACTTAATCACTTAAGTTACTCACTTTAGTTTGCTTCTAAAATAAGATTGATTGGTAGCGGGAGCTGGATTTGAACCAACGACCTTCGGGTTATGAGCCCGACGAGCTACCAGACTGCTCCATCCCGCATCAACAGAATTTGCTGCATACACCAACTTAATCTTCTGGATTATAAGTTGGTGCGGAAGGGGGGACTTGAACCCCCACGCCCGAAAGCACTACCACCTCAAGGTAGCGTGTCTACCAATTCCACCACCACCGCAGCTGTGACGCATTCTAGTAGCATCGTCACAAAAAAGAAAGGACTAATTCCAATTATTCGCTTGTTTTAGGTGCAGCTGGCGAAGTTTCAGTCGATTGTGCAGGTGCAGAACTTGTCGTTTGCACTGACTTTAAGCTATAGGCATCTGTGGTTTGCTTTTTGGCAAACACAGCAAGTGACAAACTGGTGATAAAAAACAAGGCCGTCAAAACCGCAGTCAATCGGGTCAAGAAATTACCTGAACCTGATGCACCAAATACAGTTGCAGCACCGCCACCACCAAACGAAGCACCAGCATCTGCACCTTTACCATGCTGGACCAAAATCAGCACGATCATCAACACAGCTAAGATAATATGTACTACCAGCACAAAAGTTTGCATGCTGAACTCCTAATTATTTTGTATTTGCAAATGCTTCGACAATTTTATAAAACGACGTTGCATTTAAAGATGCCCCACCGACGAGTGCACCATTGATATCTGGACAGGCCGCTAACTCTACTGCATTTTCAGCTTTTACACTACCACCATATAAAATGGCCATGTTCGCGCCATGACTGGTAATTTGCGTGAGGCCTTCACGGATTTTAGCATGCATGGTTTGCGCATCTTCTGGTGAAGCAGTTTTTCCTGTACCAATGGCCCAAATCGGCTCGTAGGCAATCACAATATGAGGCCACTGCTCTGCCGTTACCACACTGGCTAAGTCGCAAATTTGTTGTAAAACGACTACTTCTGCCTGACCAGATTCGCGCTGTTCTAAGCTTTCACCGACACAGTAAATGACTTTTAAACCCGCATTTAAGGCATTTTGAGCTTTCGCATTTAAAATTGCTGCGCTTTCAGCAAAATATTCACGACGTTCTGAGTGACCAATTAAAACATATTCAATTTGACTATCTTTGAGCAGCTCTGCGCTCACCTCACCGGTATATGCACCCATGTTGCCAAAACGCGAAACATCTTGCGCCACAGTAAAAACTGAACGTGCAGCATTCGCCAATTCAGCCTGCATTGAAGTCAAAGCCAGCGTCACAGGCGCAAGCCCAATATTACATTTTTCTTCTGCTATTTCATTCTCTTGCAAGAGCTGTTTAAATTCTTGAAGCAATTGCTTGGCATCTGCCTGCATTGGGTTCATCTTCCAATTGCCGACAACCCATGGCTTAATCGTCGAACCCGACATACAGCACCCTATTCAAAACAGTTCATTAAAACGGCCTCATTCTACACGGTATTTATTTTTCAAAGATAGTTTTCTTCTAGAATTTCTTCGGCAATCAAAATAATACGAATGAAAATAAAGACATCTTTTTGTAAAAAAATCGCCTGCTATCACGACCAGTTCATGCTTTTAATCGATATTAAGGTGGTGACAACACTTTCAGATATGGTATTTTTGTGCAACAAAAGTATAATTTTACGATACCAATTATAAACAATTGAGAAGTTAAGGATCTGGGGAATGTCAGTATCAAATGGTTTGCCTAAGTTCACAGGCTTCATTCGACGCTTAGTCGAAGACGGACGCATGACTGCTGAAAATATGCAGCAGGCAATGCTCTCTGCAAAAAAAGCTCAGCAAGACATCGTTCCTTATCTAATTGAAAATCATAAACTCTCCCCACAAATGATCGCTGAAACGATTTCTTTAGAGTTTGGAGAGCCTGTTTTTGACTTAAGTGTCTATGATTCTGTACAAATTCTACGGGATCTGGTCGAAGACAAACTTATCACCAAGCATCGTGTGTTGCCGATTTACCGTCGTGGCAATATCCTCTATATCGCCACCAGCAATCCAACCAACATGGATGCGATGGACGCGATTCGTTTCAATTCTAAAATGAACATTGAAGCGATTATTGTTGAACATCCTCAGCTTGAAAAACTAATCGAACAAAATTTCGCGCAAGCCGATAGCTTTGAATTTTCTGATGAAGATATTGATTTAGACTTAGAGCAAGACCATCAGAACTCAAATGACGAAGAAGATGACTCACCTCAAGGGGATGAAGCTCCGATCGTCAAATACATCAATAAATTACTGATCGATGCGATTCGTATGGGCGCATCAGACTTACACTTTGAACCTTATGAAAAATCTTACCGTGTTCGTTATCGTGTAGATGGGGTTCTGCGTCATATTGCCAGTCCACCACTACAACTGGCGACTCGTCTTGCCTCACGTTTAAAAGTTATGTCACAAATGGACATCTCTGAAAAGCGCGTGCCACAAGATGGCCGAATTAAATTAAAGCTGTCGAAAAGCAAAGCCATCGACTTCCGTGTCAACTCACTTCCAACCTTGTTTGGCGAAAAACTGGTTCTGCGTATTCTCGATCCATCCAGTGCTATGCTGGGGATTGATGCTTTAGGTTATGAACCAGATCAAAAAGACCTATTTATGCAGGCTTTAGACAAACCGCAAGGCATGTTGTTAATTACTGGCCCGACAGGTTCAGGTAAAACGGTATCGCTATATACAGGTTTGAATATTCTAAATAAAGAAGACACCAATATCTCAACTGCGGAAGACCCTGTTGAGATTAACTTAGAAGGCATTAATCAGGTCAATGTGAACAATAAAGTCGGCCTCACCTTCTCTGCTGCGCTGAAGTCCTTCTTACGTCAGGATCCTGATATTGTGATGGTGGGTGAGATTCGTGACCTTGAAACGGCTGAAATCGCGATTAAAGCCGCGCAGACAGGTCACATGGTCATGTCGACACTCCACACCAATAGTGCACCTGAAACCCTGACCCGCTTACGCAATATGGGGGTTCCATCTTTTAACATTGCGACCTCGGTCAATTTGGTAATTGCACAACGTTTAGCACGCCGCTTATGTAGCCAATGCAAAGCCGCTGTCGATATTCCTGAACAAAGCTTGCTCGAAATGGGCTTTACTTCCACAGATATCAAAGATCCAGACTTCAAAGTTTATCAACCGGTGGGATGTGCTGAGTGCCGTGAAGGCTATAAAGGACGTGTTGGTATTTATGAAGTCATGAAAGTCACGCCAGAAATTTCAAAAATTATTATGGAAGATGGCAATGCCTTACAGATTGCGGAAGCATCTGCAAAATTAGGATTTAACAATTTACGTCGTTCAGGTTTACTCAAGGTTATGCAGGGGGTCACTTCCTTACAAGAAGTGAATCGTGTAACCAGCGAATAGTTGAAATATTGAAAGAATAAGGATAAATGCATGGCTGTCAAAAAAGCACAGATGATGCCAACCTTCAATTATGAAGGGATTGATCGTAAAGGGGCAAAAATTAAAGGGGAATTGCCTGCACGTAATCTCGCCCTCGCCAAAGTTACTTTGCGCAAACAAGGGATTACTATCAAGAGTATTCGAGAAAAGAAAAAGAATATTCTTGAAGGCATAATGAAGAAAAAAGTGACGACACTGGACATCACGATTTTCACCCGACAGCTCGCAACCATGATGAAAGCGGGTGTACCACTGGTTCAAGGTTTTGAAATTGTGGCTGAAGGCCTAGAAAACCCATCTATGCGTGAAGTTGTCCTCGGCATTAAAGGTGAAGTTGAAGGCGGTAATACCTTTGCGGGAGCACTCAAAAAATATCCGCAATATTTCGACAACTTATTCTGTTCATTGGTTGAATCAGGCGAACAATCAGGTGCGCTTGAGACCATGCTGGACCGTGTAGCGGTCTATAAAGAAAAAAGTGAATTGCTAAAACAAAAAATTAAAAAGGCCATGAAATACCCAGCAACCGTGGTTGTGGTTGCGGTGATCGTGACTATTATTTTGATGGTCAAAGTTGTCCCTGTGTTCCAAGATTTATTCAGCTCCTTTGGTGCGGACTTACCTGCATTCACTAAAATGGTGGTAAATATGTCTGAATGGATGCAGAAATACTGGTTCATTTTGATTATTGTCGTTGGTGTGGTGATTACCGCTTTACTCGAAACCAAAAAGCGGAGTAAAAAGTTTCGTGACATGCTGGATAAAGCCGCACTGAAAGCCCCGATTTTTGGTGATTTAGTCTATAAAGCAATTATCGCGCGCTATAGCCGCACCCTGTCTACCACCTTTGCTGCGGGTGTACCCTTAATTGATGCCCTCGAGTCTACCGCGGGTGCAACCAATAACGTAGTCTATGAAGAAGCCGTGATGAAAATCCGTGAAGATGTCGCAACAGGGCAACAACTTCAATTCGCGATGCGTGCCACCAATAAATTTCCATCGATGGCAGTACAAATGGTAGCGATTGGTGAAGAATCTGGTGCGCTCGATGCCATGCTGGATAAAGTTGCCACTCACTATGAAAACGAAGTCGATAATGCGGTGGATGGCTTAACGGCAATGATGGAGCCTCTCATCATGGCAGTCTTGGGTGTACTTGTGGGTGGCCTAGTAATTGCCATGTATCTACCAATCTTCCAAATGGGTTCTGTGGTTTAATGCAAGAAATAATTTCCTATCTGATCAATACTCCAATGGCGCTTTATTTCGCCGTTGGAGTTTTTAGTTTGTGCATTGGTAGTTTCCTGAATGTAGTGATCTATCGCACGCCAAAAATGATGGAACAAGAATGGCGCACCGACTGCCAACTTCTGCTTCATCCTGAGCAGCCTATTATTGATGAAACGAAACTCTCGTTGAGCAAGCCTGCCTCGACCTGCCCCAAATGCAAAAGTGCCATACGCTGGTATCAAAATGTCCCTGTGATGAGTTGGTTACTGCTACGAGGAAAGTGTGGCACTTGCCATAACCCGATCAGCATTCGCTACCCTGCGATTGAACTCCTGACCGCCATTTGTGCATTGGTCGTGGTTGCAGTATTTGGCCCAACAATCCAAATGCTGTTCGGTCTCGTACTCACTTACATTTTAATCGCCTTAACTTTTATTGATTTTGACACTCAACTTTTACCTGATCGCTATACCCTCACCCTTGCAGCTCTGGGTTTAGGGGTCAATAGTTATGCGATTTACACCACACCGACAGCGGCCATTTGGGGTTACATCATTGGCTTTTTATGCTTATGGATTGTCTACTATCTGTTTAAGCTCATCACAGGCAAGGAAGGTATGGGTTATGGCGACTTTAAGTTACTTGCTGCTTTAGGCGCATGGATGGGCCCTTTGCTGCTGCCGCTGATTGTGCTACTTTCCTCTTTCGTAGGTGCCATTATCGGCATCATTCTGCTCAAAGTGCGTAAAGAAAATCAGCCTTTTGCTTTTGGCCCATATATTGCCATCGCAGGATGGATTGCCTTTTTGTGGGGTGAGCAAATTATGAAAATATATTTAGGCAATTAAAATAATATGTCATTTATTTTAGGTCTGACAGGCGGGATTGGCAGTGGAAAATCTGCCGCAAGCCACTGGTTTGAACAACAAGGCATACAAGTAGTCGATGCCGATGTCGTTGCTCGAGAAATTGTTGCTGTAGGTCAGCCTGCACTTCAGCAAATTCGAAGCAGCTTCGGCGAGTGGGCCTTACTGGACAATGGCGAACTGAATCGACGCGCTTTACGTGAACACATTTTTCAGGACCCGTCTGCCCGTAAGCAATTGGAAAAGATCACCCACCCTGCAATTCGTCAGTCCATCATGCAACAATTACAAGCTGCGACCAGCCCTTATGCGATTTTGGTTTCACCGCTACTTTTTGAAACCAATCAGCATGAACTGACGCAACATACGCTTCTGATCGATGCTTCAATTGATATCCAGATTCTCCGTGCTTCGCAGCGCGACCATCAAACCATTGAGCAAATTCAAACCATCATTAAAACGCAAATGTCCCGTGAACAAAAACAAGCGTTAGCTGATGATATTGTGGTAAATGATGGACACTTGGAACACTTATACGCACAGCTCAGACCTTTGCATTTAAAGTATTTGGCCCATTCAGAAGTCTAAAAAAAGCAGTCGATTATGACTGCTTTTTTTGTTGTGCGAGTTGGGCTTTCAAACTGTCCTGCCGTATCCAACGCCATGGCTGCAAGGCCCCGATCCCCATTCCTACAAGACCACATAAAATCGCAACACTCAAAGGTTCATTGAGCAAAGGAACCGCAATAATCGCAGCAATAAAAGGCGCCAACGTCACAATACTGCCTGTTTTAAATGCCCCCAAACGCTTAATGGCTTCCACATAAGTGAGGGTCGCCACGATGACCACGAACACGCCATGAAATACCACCTGAGCAATCAATTGCACAGGTTGCACATGCGCTAGGGTTTTGGGTAGGAATAAAACATAAATCGGCACAAAAATAATCGCAGCCCAAATCGCAACACCTGCCATGGAGTGCCATGCCGACAGTTTCCATTGTCTCAATAAAACGGTAAATGTTCCCCACAGCACAGCACTGAGGAAAAACAAGCCATCACCTAAACTAAAAGCAACACCTGTTTCTTGATACATCAGCCCACTCATGGCCGTCAGTGCGAGCAACATAATACTGAGGCTGAGCCAAGTATGCCGGTCAAACGGTTGTCGAAATAGCAGATAAGCTGCAACAGCTGTACAAAGTGGAATGCAGCCATTGAGAAAGATCGCAGCATGTGCCGCAGGCACATAATGAAAAGCGCTATAAGCGGTGATGCAGTAACACACCCCACCAATCATCGCCAAAATAAAAGGCTCTTTCTTCCACAAAAAGGCGGTATCTTTTTTATAGATCAAGATTGGCATTAAGATGCAAAACGCCAACAGAAAACGTAAGGCGGTAATATCCCACGCACCAATGCCCCAATTGGCACTGAGCCGCGCCGTTAAGGTAAATCCCCCCCAAATACACATGGTGATGGCAATAAAGACATAGCCTTGTTTTTGAGGGGTCATCATTGGGCTTACATTGAATCAGGAATTAAAAAAACTTAGACATTACGTTGACGGCATGCTTCATACAAAGCCATACCCGTTGCTACACTGACATTCAAACTTTGTAGATTGCCCGCCATCGGAATATAAACCGTTTGATCGCATTGAGACTGGGTAATTGGACGCAGACCAGTATCTTCAGCACCCATCACCACACATACAGCCGTTCCAGTAAAATCGAACTGTTGTAGCGGCAAGGCTTTTTCATCCAACATGGTACCGACCACACGCACATTAAACTCATCTTTAATTTGCGCTAAAGTCCGAGCCAAATTGGTCACTTGGATAAATTTGACTTTTTCAGCACCACCTGCCGCAACTTTGCGCGCGGTCGGGGTCAAACTTGCAGAACGATCACGAGGCACAATCACGGCCTCAACGCCCATTGCAGCCGCGGTACGGATACATGCGCCGAGGTTATGCGGATCGGTGACTTGATCTAAACCCAGCAATAAACAATTTGGCGATTGTTTCAGTAAGGCTTCTAAATCTTTTTCATTGAAAACTGGATTAGGACGGACCGCAGCCACAACCCCTTGGTGGAACGGCAAGCCAGCCATTTTTTCTAATCGATCACGACCGGTTTGTTGTACGCTAATACCAAACGGTTCAGCCAACTCAAGTACACGCTTTAAACGCTGGTCATCACGCCCTTTTAAGGTAAAAAGCGTCAGTACGCGTTCAGGTTCAAGTTCCAACAATGACTCCACCGAATGAACGCCATAGAAATATTCAGGTTTAGCCATGTAGGACCTCTAAAAAGATAAATGACCATCGACACGATGTGCCAAAATAAAAATCCTGTAAAGCTGACTTTACAGGATTGCTGTGCAACGGATAGTTTAACCGATTTCGCTTGAAATTACTTGGCGAGTATCAGTTGAAAGCTTAGCCTTCTAAATGGCACACGTAGTCCAACACTTCGTCGGTTTCAATTTTAAAACGACTATTGCCAGGCACATAAAAAGACTGACCTGCGCGGAACAATTCGCTCTCTTCGCTGTCTGCAATTTGTACACGACATTCGCCTGAAATAATTTCCATACGCTCTGCCACATGTGTTTCAAACGTCAAAGCTTGCTCTGTCGGAAGAATGACCCCTAACGTTTTTTTGGTGCCATCTTCAAATTGCACAGTATGACTGATGCATAAACCGCCAAAATAAACATTGGATTTTTTAATGACAGAGACATGGTCGAACTGAGTTGACATGCGTACACTCCAGATAATGCGCATTTATATTCGTATTGATTCGCTAGTTTAAAGATGTGCGATTAACTAATCAATCGATGTTTTATTCCCCTCAATCAATATTTTGTTAAAGTCCGACCATCGTACAATTGCCTCAATTTCTAGCCCATTTTGGCGTGTTTTTTGCCGATGCGATCCGTTCGCTGAGTCGTACTCTTTCTGTATACACCGCATACCCACATGTTTGTGCTGTGTTTGCTATAACAGTCGGATTTAAAAAAATCTGCTAGGTCGACTTTCAGATTCACGCTAAAATAAGCCGACTTTGCACAAAACGAATAGCGTTGCCGTCTTGTCGGCTGAATAAAACTTCACTATCTTAAACTAAAACTTTTCGCAGCTCGGATGCGTTTATGCTGACACATTTAACTTTAATTAATTTTGCTTTAGCCGATCACTTAGCACTTGATATCGATCAAGGTTTTAATGTCCTGACTGGGGAAACAGGTGCAGGCAAATCATTATTGCTAGATGCACTGTCCGCCTGTCTGGGAGAACGTACCGATACCAACTATGTCCGTTTCGGTTCAGACAAAGCCGATGTCACGGCTATTTTCAGCTATCAAGAGCACAGCCCTGAAGCCACATGGTTAAAGGCACATGAGTTAGATGATGAGTCAGGAGAAATTCATCTAAGACGGGTTATTTTTGCCACTGGCCGTAGCAAAGCATGGATTAATGGTCGTCCGAGCAGCTTAGCTGAATTGAAAGAAATCGGGCGTTTGCTGGTACAGCTGTATAGTCAACACAGTCAGCAACAGCTATTAGAACCGCCTTATCCAAGACGCTGGTTAGACCTCTATCATAACTTCTACCCAGAAGCGCAAGCTGTGCGTGAAGCCTATAGCACATGGCAAAAAGACATTCGTCAGCACCAAGCAGCATTGGATGCTCAAGCCACGCGTAAACAGCGTATGGATACTTTGAGTTTACAATTAGAAGAACTCGAAGATGTGGTGCAAATCGACTATAAAGAGATTGAACAAGAGTTCGACCGCTTGTCGCATCATGAAAATATCATGCAGGACTGTAGTTATGCCTTAAATGCGTTAGATGATGCAGAGCAGA
>X328_Prussian_Carp__coassemble_102_pt1 | contig 55277 bp, 54 predicted proteins | sample X328_Prussian_Carp__metabat2_low_PE_002 | metagenome-assembled genome bin X328_Prussian_Carp
GGGATGTTTTATATTATTTCAATTCGCTCGATGACTTTCCGAGTTCACGGCGTGCAATAATGAGTTGCTGAATTTGTTGCGTACCTTCAAAAATATCTAGAATTTTAGAATCTCTTGCCCATTTTTCTAAAAGCTCATCTTCGTTGTAGCCGACTGTTGACGCAAGTTCGACGCACTTAAGGGTAATTTCATTACAAATTCGACCAGCTTTGGCTTTGGAGATGGAGGCTTCTTTTGAGTTTGGCTTTTTGTTATCTGCCATCCATGCAGCTTTTAAGGTCAGTAAACGAGCTGCTTCCCATTCGGCTTCCATACGATAAATTTGGCTCGCAATATGAGTCGTTTGTAAGTATGGCGTTATATATTGAGGATCCAAACAATCGCTGAAGATCTCTTTAATGCGTTCTAGTGAGGCCTTGGCACAGCCTATAGCCATCGCTGCAACGAGCGGACGGGTATTATCAAAAGTTTCCATCACGCCAGCAAAGCCTTTAGCAATGTCAATTTCCGCATTTCCCAGTAGGTTATTGGCTGGCACTCGGCAGTCGATTAAACGAATAACTGCGGTATCAGAGGCTTTGATTCCTAGCTTATGTTCTAAACGTTCCACTGTCATGCCAGCAGTTCCTTTAGGAATTACAAAAGATTTGATCGCTGAACGACCTAATTTTTTATCCAGAGTTGCCCAAACGACGATAGCATCGGCACGCTCCCCTGAAGTCACGAAAATCTTTTCACCATTTAAGATGTAATCATCACCATCTTTTGTTGCTGTGGTGCGAATAGCGGCAGAGTCCGAGCCACAGTTTGGTTCAGTGATTGCCATAGCTGCCCATGTGTTTTTGAAACGCTCTAACTGCTCTTCATTGGCAACAGCTGCTATCGCTGAATTTCCCAGTCCTTGGCGGGGCATTGATAGAAGTAAAGCGGTATCTCCATAACACATTTCAATTACACTTAAAGCGGTAGAGAGATTCACTCCATTTTTATTGCCTTGTTCATTGGTACCTCGCTTGCCGACAGCAGCCCCCGCATTCATACCTTCACCACCCTCATTCATACCATCGACTAAAGATGCCAGCATATCCAGTTCTTTAGGATAGCTGTGTTCAGCTTTGTCGTATTTTCGGGAGATAGGGCGAAGTACATTGATGGCCACTTGGTGGGCTTGATCAATCAGTAATTTAAATTTTTTAGGGTTTTGTAAATTCATGCCAGTTTTCCTTTTTATTATGCATGTAGACCAGAGTGAACAATCGCTGTTGCACGTAAATCACGATACCAACGCTCAACAGGGTGTTCTTTGGTGAATCCGTGCCCACCTAAAATCTGTACACCATCGGTGCCAATTTTCATGGCTTTTTCGGCACAAAGTAAACGTGCTAAATAGGCTTCACGGTGAAATGTCTGCCCAGATTCAGCTAGACTTGCGGCATTTAGAATGAGCATACGCATGGCATCAATTTCGATGGCCATATCGGCAATCATAAAAGCAACACTTTGACGGTGAGAAATTGGTTCACCAAAGGCGGTGCGTTCATTGGCATATTCAATACAATATTTTTTGACCGCTTCACATGTGCCGACCGCCATTGCACACCACATTAAATTGCCGAGGTCTAAAAATGCCGTGTAGTTGAAATCTTCATCACCTAAGCGTAAAGCAGGGGTTTGATTAAAAATTAAAGTTGCTGTTTCGGTTGCTTTGAGCCCCATAGCGGGAGATTTTTTAAACTGAATACTTTCATCCCGTCTGAGAATAAAAACTTCAGCTTGGCCATTAAGTTCAGCACTGACAAGGAAAATATCTGCACTTTCAGCCAATAGTACCAGTGTCTTTTCACCTTGAATAAAATATTGACCATCACGTGAAATGGCTTTGGTTTTTAACTGGTAAGGATTAAAAGCAGGCGTAACTTCTTGAATTGCAAAGCTAGCGCGAATGCTACTGTCTTGCGCAAAACTGTTTAAATATAAAGCTTGTACTTGCTCAGAACCCCATTGTGTAACGGCATTAATCACACTAAAGGTAGAGAGCATACCAGCGGCTAAACTAAAATCACCTTTGGCCAGATGCTCTGCAATAAGTACATTACTCAGAATATTTTTCTCAGCAGCGACACCACCAAGTGCCTCAGGCAAAGCATAAAAGTTCAGACCTAGCTCTTCAATATATTGCCAAAGTTCTGTTGGAAAAGTTTCATTTTGATCGGCACTTGCGGCTAATGGGTAAAGTATATCGGCGGCAAACTGTGACATGGTGTCGATGGTCATTTGCTGATCTTCTGAATAGCTCAGATCAAATAATGATTTTTCTTGATTGTTGAGTCGTTGTTTATGTAGATCTTTATTGGCTTTAAAGGCTTTTTGTGTTTTTGATAGAGTCTTATAGCCAGCTTTTGAGCCTTGATATAGCGATTTCTCCACAAATTTTCTAAGCTTTAATTGGTCAAGTACGTCGCTACTTGCCATTTTTGTGATCAGTGATAAGCCAAATCCCTGCGCCTTATTTACCATATTTGTCATTATTTTCATCCAGCAGAATTATTCTGTGGTTTTATGCTGACATAGCGGCACACGAATAACTATGTCATGACTGACATGATGTATTGTCAAAGATAAACGGTATGTGGTGTATTTTAAATTATTCTAATATTTTGTTTTTTAAGTTTTTTATTGAATCGTTTGGAATTGAAATGATTGATCAATTGACCAAAATGACATCGCGTCATTTTGGTCAATGTACTTTTAGATAAATTTTTTCACCATTGCACGAACATTGGTTTTCGCTTCAATCACAGTCATAAAGGTATAAGCACCGATGAATTTACGGCTGATAAACATAAACTCTTTGGGTGGAACACTGAAATAGCGAGATGCCATCGACTTTGAAGCTTGCTGCATTACACGGCTATGAAGTTGGCTTGCTTTCCAGTCATAAGCAAAGTGTTCATCCATAACACCAGCAGGTAAGTCTGGGTTATTGCTTGGGCTGCTGAATGCTTCAGTTGCAAGTAAGAAGACTTTAGCCATATCGGGTTTAATGCTTTGAGGGATAGAGTCGAAAAACTCATAGCCTGTCATTGCTTGAACCATTTCTTCACTACTATGATTAAACCCAGCATGAATGAGCTTACGTGCTACGCCAAGTAAGTGTTCATCAAACTGTCGGATTGCGCCAAAATCAAGCAGAACGATTTTGTCCAAGATGTCATTGCCATTGCCTAAGCGAACGAGGTAATTACCAAAGTTCGGGTCGGTCTGCATTTCACCCCATTCAAAAATCTCGCGTACCGCAATTTCAAGTGATGCTTCACCAAGTTTGTTGCGACGTTCTTGCGGCAGAGACAGCATGACAGGGCTATTAATCGGTACGCCACGTTCAAATGTCATACACAATACTTGGTCTGTGCAGTAGCCATCTATAATTTGTGGCACGATGTAGCGTGGGTCTTCTTTTAAGCGAGCAGCAAAGCGGCGTGTGGTTGCAGCCTCAATTTTATAATTCACTTCACGGTGCATCATCTCACGAACTTCATCGAACCATTGGTCGAACTCGCGTGTTTGCGGCACCATACGTGTCAGTTTAAGCATGTTTTTGAACAGGCTCATGTCTGAGTCAATGGCTTCAGCAACGCCTGGATATTGAATTTTCAATACCATCTCTAAACCATCAGACTTACGCGTTGCACGGTGGACTTGTGCCAGTGATGCAGTGCCCAGTGGCTCATGATCGATGGTCAAATCATCTAGCTTAGAACCCAACTGGCTGTGCAGTTGCTGTTTTATCGCAGGCCACGCTAAAGCGACCGTTTGATTATTTAAAGTATTTAAGGCTTGCGTGATTTCTTCAGGTAGAAAGTGTTCACCATAAAGCGCCATCATTTGGCCAATTTTGACGATAGAACCTTTAAGTTTGCCTATTTCAGAAACAAGATAATCGGCCTGTTCTTTCATTGCTTTTTTGCGTTTCTTTTCTTTTTCTTCTTCGCTAGAAAACATAGTTGTCGCATTAGAAGCAGCCCAACGTGTTCCAGCAAGCAACGAAGCTTTGGCAATCGATAAACGACGATCCATAGAGGAGGTTTTCAGTTGTTTAAGCTTATCGTTGTGATCTGACATAATTCAGTAAAATCCTTTCATCAGCAAGGGCAGCATTTTAGATTGTAACGGATAATATCGTGTATTCACGTATTAAAAAAGTTCAACTTGCTGAATCTCGAGTTAAAAAAGGCCATAAGTGTTAAGCAACCATCTAAATACAGCCTAATCGGGATTGTTACATGCGAAATTTTACTTTAAGCGTATTTTTCTGAATCAATTCATCTTTATGCGTTTGTATGTGTTGGAGGATCATCTCTTGTACCGGTTGGTGCATAAATCCATGTGCATAACCTTTAACAATGATGATGCTCGGTAGGCTAAAAAAGAAGTATCGAGCATCTTCAATGGTTGCACATTCATAGATCCCTTGCTGCTGCAACAGCTTCTGGAAATAGGCTTTTTCAGTGTCGACATGATTGTTTTCGGTGTCATTCCAATAGCGTTCACGCATCGCCATTAAATTGTTGTGTTTATAACTCATAAGTTTGGGGAATATTGGCAGAAGAACTCACTTTATAATAAGGCTGTTTGATCAGGTTTCAATGCAAAGCCTGTGACTTCATGTAAAAAGCTGTGCGGTGGAAATTTTATAAGAGGCTAGTATGTTCATACAAAATAGGATGTTATATTAAAGCGCTGCAGCACGTAGATGCTGTGAATGACTAGATTAAAAAATGAATGAAGAAAATTTGCTTTGGGGAAAGGAATTGAAACAAATATTCAGTGCGTTGCTTGTTGTGGGATTATTCAGTGGTTCAGCCTATGCAATGGGCCCAACTAAAAAATATGAAGCATGCATGAAGCAAACTGGCAATGTGTTGAGTGAAATTGATGCATGCATGAGTAAAGAATATAAAGCACAAAAGAAACGCTTAAAGAAAGTATTTAAGCCGTATTTAGCGAAGGCTCCTGCAGAAGAGCAAGGACTGGTTAAACAGTCTCATCAGCAATGGCTGGCGCAGCGTGATCAGATTTGTAATAACAAACCTATCGTGAAAAATGAAAAGACTGAATTACAGCGTATTTCGTGTCTGATGCAAATGACGCAAACCCGTGCAGATATGTACGAAGCACGTACAGGCCGTATAAGCAAATAAGAGCAAAGCGTATGAAAATGTGTTTGCTGTGCATCAAAACATTATAAATCATAGAAAAACAGGGTATCATAAGGCGTTTTTATTATGACCTTGGAGACGCCTTTAGTGGATCGCCCGACTATTAGCCCTGAACATATACAGGAAGCCGCTGAAAACTTAAGCACAATTCGTGATTTTATCCGTTTTGGAGTGACAGCATTACGTCAATACGATGCACATTTAGGTCAAGGTACAGAAGACTATTTTGCTGAAAGCTCAGCATTGGTTTTGCAAACAATGTCTTTAGAATGGCAAGCAGACCCAGAAATTTTTGATGCAAAACTTTTACCAAGCGAAAAAACTGAGTTTTTAGCATTACTTGAACGACGTATCAATGAACGTATGCCAACATCATATTTGCTGAATTTGGCCTATTTTGACGGTAAACCATATTATGTCGATGAACGTGTACTGATTCCACGTTCACCGATTGCAGAATTGATTCAAAACCGTTTTGCACCTTATTGCTTAGGTGAAAATGGCCAAATGGGTGAGGCAGTCAATAACTTGCCAGAAAACCCGAATCCAAAAACGCCACAACGTATTTTAGATATGTGCACGGGTTCAGGTTGTATCGCGATTGCTTTGGCTTATGCGTACCCAGATGCCGAAGTAGATGCAACAGATATTTCTAAAGAAGCTTTAGAAGTGGCTCAAATTAACTCAGAACACCACGACAAACAGTATCAAGTGGCTTTACTTGAGTCTGACTTGTTCTCCAAAATTCCTGCTGAAAATCAATATGATCTTATCGTGTCGAATCCACCTTATGTGGATGCTGAAGACATGGCAGATTTACCTGAAGAATTCCACCATGAGCCAGAATTGGCACTGGCGGCAGGTCAAGATGGCTTAGATTTGGTTCGTAAAATGTTAGCTCAAGCGCCAGATTACTTAACTGAAGATGGTCTCATCGTGATTGAAGTGGGTAATTCTGAATGGGCAATGCGCCAAAACTTTAATACTGTTGATTTTTACTGGTTACAGTTCCAAAAAGGCGGTACAGGAATCTTTGCATTGACCGCTGCTCAATGCCGTCAATTCCGTGATTTATTCATTCAATCTGTTCAAGCATAAAAGGAGTCGTTAGACATGGCAGGTAATAGTATAGGGCAACTCTTCCGTGTAACGACTTGTGGTGAATCTCATGGTGTAGGCTTAATGGCGATTGTGGATGGTGTTCCACCGGGCCTTGAGCTTACAGCAGACGATTTGCAAAAAGATTTAGACCGTCGTAAGCCGGGCACCTCTAAATTTGCGACGCAGCGCAAAGAACCTGATGAAGTTGAAATCATTTCAGGTGTGTTTGAAGGTAAAACAACAGGCACACCAATTGGTTTATTGATCCGTAACACCGATCAAAAATCCAAAGATTACGGCAATATTGCACAAAGCTTCCGTCCGGGACATGCAGATTATACTTATACACAAAAGTACGGTTTCCGTGATTACCGTGGTGGTGGCCGTTCAAGTGCGCGTGAAACGGCTATGCGTGTGGCTGCGGGTGCAATTGCGAAAAAATACTTGGCTGAAAAGTTTGGTATTTTAATTCGTGGTCATGTGACCCAAATTGGGACTGAAATTGCGGAAAAATTGGATTGGAATGAAGTACCTAATAATCCATTTTTCTGTGGCGATGTCGATGCCGTACCGCGTTTTGAAGCACTTGTGACTTCATTGCGTGAACAAGGTACCAGTTGCGGTGCAAAGCTTGAAATTTTGGCTGAAAAAGTGCCTGTAGGTTGGGGTGAGCCTGTTTTTGACCGTCTAGATGCTGACATTGCCCATGCCATGATGTCTATTAACGCGGTCAAAGGGGTTGAGATTGGTGATGGTTTTGCCGTTGCTGGTCAGTTTGGACATGAGAGCCGTGATGAGTTAACCACTGATGGCTTCCTTGCGAACCATGCAGGGGGTATCTTGGGCGGTATTTCGAGTGGTCAAACTATTCGTGTTGCAATTGCGTTGAAACCAACAGCATCTATTACCACACCGGGTAAAACGATCAATATTAATCGTGAAGATACTGACGTATTAACCAAAGGTCGTCATGACCCTTGTGTGGGTGTGCGTGCGGCTCCGATTGCAGAAGCAATGCTTGCGATTGTTTTAATGGATCACTTTATGCGTCATCGTGCTCAAAATGCAGACGTCGTTGCACCATTTGCACCGATTGAATACTAGAAAATTCTCTTTATATTTAAGAGAGTACACATTAAAGTCAGACTTCGGTCTGACTTTTTTTATTTGCGTATGAAAGCTAATCTTAAATGTAAGAAAAGAGTTGTTGGCATATTATGCACGTTATGGTTATCACGATACTCATAAAACGGCATCTTACCTATTAAGTGCCAAAGTAGGCCAAACGTTGATGAATCTTCATTCGGTCTTACTGAGTAAGAAAATTTAGAGAGTTAATTTTTAAAAGAAAAAAGGAAGGGGGATATGAATAAAAAAATAAGCACAGTCAGACGAGGCACCATTATATTTTTATCATTACTCACAGTTTTGGTTATTTCATTGTTGATATACGGCTATGACAGTATGCATGACCCTGAAAAAGTCAAAGCGCGCTTATATGCTTGTGGAAAATTTGGTGATCAGCACATGCTCATTGATAAGCAGTATTTACATTATGGCAGAGTGACTTATCAAGGTGTGAATTATTGGGGGAAAAATATCAAAGAAGAACACGAGGCCAAAGGTTGTGATGATCAAATTCAAAGTATTGATTTGAAAGTGAAATGGCCTGAAATGACAGCATCTAGAGAAGGCTTTAGACTAGGTTCTGAGTTTAAAAATGATATCACAATCGCACTAAACCAACGTTCCGTTTGGAAAGAGGAGTGGGGAAGTAAAGACTTCTTTAATTATTTTGGTCATTTAAAAAGAAAATTAAGAAAAGGAATGTTTTCTTCTAGTGGAGAAGAGGTGAGTGAAATATGGATAGATGAAACAAAAACATTTAACTCAGATTTGGGACTCTATGAAATAGAGGTAAAAAGTGATGACGGTGTTGGAAAAAAGGTGTATTGGCAGGAGCGTAAAGGTAAAGGGGTAAGCCTAACTATTGTATGTCTTTATTTTAAGGATGGTGCAACAAGTTGTGAATTTAATACACATCAGCCCAATTATGGGTTTAATACGAGTTATATCACTATAAACTTTCACAGTGAGTTACTACCGCATTGGCAAGAAATTTATCAAAATGCAGAACAACTCATTCATTCTTTTAAGGTTGAGAAAAAATAAAATGAAACATCCGAAGAGTATAGACCGTACCCATGCTCAAAGATGTTTAGATGACCTCAGGATAGCGCTAATGTCCGACAGCATGCGTCCTCTTTTGAAGCAAAAGATAGTCATGTTAGCCAGTATAGTGCAACGTTTGTCCTAAGCTGAGGTTGTGCTCTATAAAAATAAACGAAAGATAATACTTTAAGAGCAGTTTCAAATCGGATGATTACATGGTATATAAATTGCTCATAGAATAATAAGCATTATTGCAGGAGAGAAATGTTCTGCATTCGCCGAAGGAGCAACGACCCCGGAAACTCTCAGGCAAAAGGACTGTAATAATGAAAAAACTCTGGAGAGAAGTGTTCAATCACTCACCGAAGGGGATGGTTTAAAACGTCATGGGATGTTTTAGATCGAAGCTCTCAGGTACACATGACAGATGGGGTTGACATCAAACAATAAAAAGGAGGTGTCTATGTGTCATGTCGTTGTCATTGGTGCTGGAATTACAGGCGTCACAACTGCATATGAATTAAGTCAACTGGGTTATCAAGTGACCGTTGTTGATCGGCATTTATTTCCAGCCATGGAAACTTCTTTTGCAAATGGTGGACAACTGTCTGCATGCAATGCGGAAGTTTGGAACCAAAAATCGACAGTGCTGAAAGGCATGAAATGGATGTCTCAAAAATCTGCCCCTTTATTGCTCAATCCTGCGTTTAGTGTGCATAAATATGCATGGCTGATGGAATTTCTGGGCAATATTAAACATTATGAGGCCAATACCCACGAAACAGTACGTTTGGCTTTATTGGCTCGTCAACGCTTGTTCGAAATTGCGGATAAAGAGTCAATCGACTTCAATTTAGAAAAACGTGGTATTTTGCATTTTTATCATAATAAACAAGATTATGACGTTGCCATTCGAGTCAATGATTTACTCAATAAAGGTGGACTTGAACGTTCTGGCGTGTCCAACGAAGAAATTAAGCAAATTGAGCCGACATTGACCGGCGACTATTATGCTGGATTTTATTGTGAAGGTGATGCGACGGGTGATATTCATAAGTACACCACAGGTTTGGCTGAAGTCACCAAAAAGTTAGGTGTGAAGTATCGTTTTGGTATGGATGTGACAGATATCGAACATTTAACTTCAGGTGTTGAAGTGAAGTTACAGCCAAGTTCAGAGAATGTTGAACTGCTTCCAAATGAAGTGGAAATGTTGGCTGCCGATGCTGTTGTGGTTTGTGCTGGTGTGGGTAGCTATCAATTGGCTGAATTGGTCCAAGAACGCGTCAATGTTTATCCTGTAAAGGGATATTCGATTACGGTGATGTTGAATGATGAAGAAAGTCAGCAAAATGCGCCGTGGGTGAGCTTGCTGGATGAAAGTGCGAAAATTGTAACTTCACGTTTAGGTAAAGATCGTTTCCGTGTTGCGGGCACTGCTGAGTTTAATGGCTATAACCGTGATATCCGTGCAGATCGGATTCAACCTCTTGTTGACTGGACCAATCGTAACTTTAAAGTTTCGACAGAGCATGCGGTCCCTTGGGCAGGTCTTCGCCCTATGATGCCGAATATGATGCCTGTAGTTCGCCGTGGAAAGCTAGAACGTGTGTTCTTTAATACAGGACATGGGCACTTAGGTTGGACGCTATCTGCGGCAACCGCAGCAATGATTAGTCAGGAAGTCGCGACAGCGTATCCTGTTTAATTCGAGTGCATCCTTGGAGGGATAAAAACAAGTTTGCTTCGAGCTTGTTTTTATCATTTTTGTGCAATGATGTTATAATTCTGCCTTAATTTCAAAAGATTGCTCACAAACGAATACTTTAAACTTGAGCAAAAATAAGTAGTATTGTTTCAAGCAATTGATGACTAATGTGAAGGTGAATAATGATTAACATGAAAATGGCTTTGGTGGTTTTAGCTTCTGCAACGATGCTGTCGCTTGCTGCGTGTAGTGACAAAAAACAAGAGACTGAACAAACGCCAGTGGAAAGTTCAGCAACTGAGACACCAGTGACCAATATTGAAGTTAGTCCAGAGATGATTGATGCTGCACCTTTAGAGTCTGAAGAAGCAGGTGCATCAGCACCAGCGGCAGCGTCTGAAGCGAAATAAGTCCAAAGATGATAAAAGCCTCCCGATGTGGAGGCTTTTTTTATGGGTGAGAGTGATATCAGCATTTAATCGTAAATATCTAGATTCAGGATATAAATCAAAAAATCATATTGAAACCATAACGAACAATCGATAGAGTTTATTTAGTAAATATTGTCAATCTGTGATGGTTTTCATCAATGCATCCTTTGCAAGCAAATGGACAGTAGAAAACATGATGTTTAATCATAACTCATGTAAAAATGAGGGAATATTTTGTACGCAGTTAAGCTCACAGAAGTATCGTTGAATTTTAAACAGCATGGCCGAGCATGTTTGATTGTTGCTGCGGTGATTTTTGTCTGCTGCTTGCTTGGGATATTCACTCGACCGATTGCATATTTCGCTTATTTTTGGCCAGCTAATGCTGTACTGATCGGCTTATTTTTACGGTTTAAGCCACTCAGAAATGTTGGTGGTTGGTTGGGCGCTTTTATTGGTTATATGTCGGCAGACTTAGTCACAGGGAATCATCTTGAGCTGACTTTGGCTTTAACGATCGCCAATTTTATGACGGTAGGCGTGTCTTTATTTTTTATCCATTATTTACAAATTGACTATCGTGCATATAACAAAGGCTTAAATTTTCTTTATCTTTTCTTGGTTTGTGTTTTTCTTGGGTGTTTTTCCAGCGCGATATTTGCCGTTGCGGTCGTTCCGTATATGCCACACACCTTTATGAGCACGCAAGACCTTTGGGCTGAGTTTTATATTTGGTGGACGGGGGAAGTTCTAAATTGTATTTCACTTTTACCCCTCATGTTGACCTTTCCTGCAGCGAAGAAATTAAAGTATCTTTGGAATAACCGTAGACAGTGCGAAACCCAGTTTGTCGATGTTTTACCCTTACTCTCAGTTTTAATTTCTGTGGCATGTACTCATCTGTTCTTTGGTCCTGGTGCCTTACTTTTCCCTTTAGCAGGGCTGATTTGGGCGGCTTTAAGTTACAACTTATTTTATGTGAGTATCATTAACAGTTTGGTTTGTTTTGTGACGTATCATAGTTTAACGACTTATTATATTTCACGTACAGCAGATAACTTCTTGGCCACTTCTATTTCGGTGCGTATAGGGCTGTGCATGTTGATGATTGCACCTTTGCTTTTATGTATTGTGAGTCGTAATCGTCATGATCTGTATAAAGAAGTGCTTTATCTGGCCAACCACGATCCCTTAACTCATGTGGGAAATCGCCGTTTTTTCTTCACTCAAACTGAAAACTTATTGAAGGAAAATCTGGTTAAATCGATGAGTATCATTGTGCTAGATATTGATCACTTTAAGAAAATGAACGATCAATATGGTCACTATATTGGTGATGTATTGCTACAAAGCTTTGCCACGACGGTGAAAAGTAATTTGCGTGAACAGGATTTATTTGCGCGTATGGGCGGTGAAGAATTTGTGGTGGTGTTAAATAATACCACTGAAATTGAATCACAAATCATTGCAGAACGTATCTGCCGTGCTGTCGCTACTTCAAAAACTCAAGTGGCACATGCTGTTTTGAGTATGACGGTGAGTCTTGGTGTGGTGCATCAAGTTTTACCAACGCAAAATAGTCTACAGAGCTTGTTAAATCGTGCTGATCGGGCGTTATATCAAGCCAAAACTTTAGGACGCAATCAAGTACAACTTGCCTCATAGGTTAAAATTTAGTAAAAGTATAAAACAATAAAAACTATAGATACTTGGATAAAAATGAATTTTTCTGAATACCTTCGTTATGATGGGCTGGGTTTGGCTGAGTTGGTTGCACAAAAACAAATCCATCCCGCTGAATTATTACAAATTGCAATTGAGCGTAGCCAGCAAACCAATCCTGCTTTAAATGCGATTATTATTCCGATGCATGATTATGCCAAGAACAGAGCACAAAATGCATTGTCTGGCCCATTTGCAGGGGTGCCTTTTTTAGTAAAGGATTTATTTCAAGAATATGCAGGTTATCCAACCTCTTATGGATGCCAAGCATTTAAACGCACAGGCCATATTGCAGAACATAATGCAGAAATTGTAAACCGTTGGGAAAACACAGGCATTTTAACTTTTGGCCGTACCAATACCCCTGAGTTTGGTATCAAAGGCATTACAGAATCAGATGCTTGGGGAGCCTGTCATAATCCTTGGAATTTAAAACATAACAGTGGTGGCTCATCGGGTGGTTCCGCTTCTGCAGTGGCCGCAGGGATTGTTCCGATTGCGGGTGCGGGCGACGGCGGCGGATCGATTCGAATTCCTGCATCGTATTGCGGTTTATTTGGTTTAAAACCAAGTCGTGGACGTACGCCGTGGGGCCCAGATATGAGTGAGGCAATGCACGGCGCTGCGATACAGCATGTATTGAGTAAAAGTGTAAGAGACAGTGCAGCGATGTTAGATGCAACGCAGGGTGCAGAGCATAGCTCATTGTTTAAAATTGAACTGCCCAGCCAAAGCTATTTGGCCTGTCTACAGCAGCCTGTAAAAAAACTTAAAATTGCATTTAGTACTCAGTCGCCTATCGGAACCCCAGTGTCTAAAGATGCAATTGATGCTGTACACCATACCGCACGTTTGTTGGAGTCTTTAGGGCATACAGTGGTCGAAGCACAACCTGAGATAGATGGTATGTCTTTGGCCAGAGACTTTATCACGACGTGGTTTAGTCAATTTTCTTATATGTTAGAGCAGATCAAGCAACACGTTCCGACCACAGCAGGAGATTTTGAGCTGGATTCTTTAGCTTTGGCTGCCTTTGGTGCGAAAACGACTGCGTTAGAATATATTCATAATCTGAATAATTGGGGAGTGTATGTCACCAAAATGAACCAATTCTTTGATCATTATGATCTTTATCTGACTCCTGCTACAGCTTCAGTCGCACCCAAAAATGGGCAAATTTCTACCCCATCATGGCAAAAACCAATTTTAAAAAGCTTACTAAAAGTCGGCAAAGCACATTTGCTGGCACAAGGAAAACTGGTCGATAAAATTGTGAAAGATAATTTGCGTTGGGTGCCTTTTACTCAGTTAGCTAACATCACAGGTTTACCCGCGATGTCTGTACCTTTGTATTGGAATGCTGACAATCTTCCGCTTGGTTCGCAGTTTATTGCACCTTTTGCCCGTGAAGATCTGCTCTTACAGTTGGCTAGTCAGCTTGAACAGGCCCAGCCATGGTTTCATAAATATAGTGAAATCAAAGTTTAGAAAGCTGATTAATGAAACTGCTGCAATTTATGCGTACAGATCAGAAGAGAACTTTTTAAGCTTGAACTTCTTTGGGTAAGTACCGAACAAAACCCAAGCCCAGTAGCACAGCACAGCCTGCCAGAATAAAAATATGTTCGCCTGACAGGCTGTGCCAATAATGTCCTGCAAGAATACTTCCAGACGCTACACCCAGTCCCCACATGGTGCTATACAAGGCTTGACCACGTCCTTGTTGTCCTAAACTAAAGTTTTGGAAAATGATACGCATGGCGATGAGATGAAATAAACCAAAGCTAAAGGCATGAATGGTTTGTGCGAAGAACTGGATCGCAAAGATTTGTGGAAAAGAACCGACCATAAACCAGCGTAGCGCCGTGAGGATCAGACAAATAGACACCATGAGTCGCCATGAAAAACGTTTGAAAAAAATGTGAGCAATGGCAAACATAATAATTTCGGCCATGACACCGACAGCCCACAAAAAACCAATTTCTGTGGTTGAGTAACCAGCTTGTTTTAAGAAGTTGCTATAAAAACTATAAAAGGGCGCATGCGAAAAAAGCAGAATAAACTCGATACCGAAAAATGCCGCTACAACGGGTTTTTTTAAAATAGGTAACAATGGCTCGAGCTGCCCTTGTGAATTGGGTGCAGTGGTCGGTTCTTTGATGCTAAATGACCAAATAAAGGCCAAAAAAGAAATACACAGCAATAAAACTGGCAGCATAGAGATGGGTAAAATTTCTAATAAGGCTCCGATACCAAAAACCCCGACAATAAAACCGACAGAGCCCCATTTTCGAACTTTTCCATACAAAGCACTGCGTTGTTCCGCGAGCCAAAATAGAGTAACGCCTTCAAACTGAGCCAGAATGGCATTTTGGAAGAAGCTAAAGATCAGCATGAGCAGGGCGATCGCCTGAAAGGAGTTTGGAATGATAAAAATCATGAACCAAATACAGGCTTCCATCCACGTTGCGACTCTGACCAAGAGCATCCGTTTCCCTGATTTATCTGCAATCCAGCCCCAAATAAAAGGAGCAAAAAAACGGGTAATGATCGCAATTGAGGAAAGGATACCGATTTCACTGTAGTTAAAGCCTTGATCTTCGAGATACAGGCTCCAAAACGGCATGAACGTGCCCACAATGGAATAATAAAAAAAGTAAAAACCAGCCAGTCGGTGCCGAATGGGAAAAGAAAGCATCGTACTGTATTCCTTGCTAGGGTGAGCAGATTCTGAAGAAGACTTGAACCTAAAACAAAGCTTCAAGTCGATGAAGCTTCGAGAATTTTAAAAATGGATTGTTTAATCATGCTTATTCAGAGTTTAGGGATTAAAGCCAATTAGCCTTTGACTAAACCACCATCGACAATCAAGTTTTGACCTGTCACAGCACAAGAATATGGCGATAAGAACATTAAAATGGCTGAAGCAAATTCCTCAGGTGTAACTACACGACGCAGTGGTGTTGCACTTGCGATGTAATCAAAAACTTCATTGGGCGTGCTTTTGCTAGCATCAGTGGTTTGCAGTAAACCGCCAGAAAGCATATTGATATTAATGCCATATTGGCCAAGTTCATGCGCTGAGGTACGCGTAAATGCCAACAGTGCTGCCTTCGCCGTGGTGTAGTCATGATAAGGCACCACAGGGTTCTGTACCAGATTGGTTCCGATGTTTACAATGCGCCCAAACTGACCTTGTTTCATACCTTCAAGCGCTGCTTGGGTAGTATTCAAAGCGGCTTTAACTGCACCTTCAAATTGTTGTTGCATGGTTTCCCAGCGTAGCTCATGAACTTTTGGGCGGGCCTCACCATTAAACTCGAACTGAATGAGCGCATTATTAATCACGGCGTTGATATGCTGTCCAAAATGCTGAAAGCTTGCGTCAAACATACTTTTGACTTGTGCACTGTCTGTAACATCAGCTTGGTAGATAAAAACCTGCTCGGGATACTGCTGAACTAAGGTTTGCGCTGCTACTTGGCTGTTCAAATAGTTCACGACTACACGAGCACCTTCATTGATTAAGGCGTGTGTAATTGCAAGACCTAAACCGCGTGCGCCACCTGTGACCAGTACAACTTGATTTTTAATGTGCATGATGTTTCCGAGCAGATAAATGCATGTATTTTTTAGATAAAGCAAGTATATCAAAACCTTTCCGTACCTTAGGTTTTACAACTGCTACTTTTCAAGTTTTCGATGCTCATTTAGCTGAGTTAGAGTATTCGGATAAAAATCGCCAAGTAGTAGAACATTTTTAGTACTGTTGATCATTGAGCCTGAGTTTGCTCAAGGTGTAGCCTCAAAATACGGCGCAATTCTAATAATGTTTCTGCTTCCTCATGCACAGAATGATTGCCTTTAATGATTTTTTCAGAGACTGCCTGTTCTAAATGTGAACTTGAATAGGGCACAATACCATCGCTCATGTCATGTATGTCATTGGTCTGACGGTGATTACCAATAATAGAATGATAAGGAACTGTGGATACAGGCATGATGTTACTGGTCAAAGCCATAAAGCGTGACTTTGGACTTAAGTCGTCTGGGCCAGATTGCACCATGCCTTTGGTGCTAGAGCTACCATTGAGCTGTATATCCACTTGGTTAAAGAAAGTGATCGGCAACTTCACCATTTTCTTCACCAATTCCATGTACCAGCGGTCAGACAGTTCACTGCCACGGTGAGGCGCGGCAATAAAAATTGCACGTCCAATGGGTAAATCAGAATGAAATTGAAAACGTTCTTTGATTACGGGGTATTGTTGTAATCGGGTGTATTGCTCATAGTTTAACAGTGGAATCACTTGCTCAGAAATATCGTGCTCACTAATCAGTAAGCGACTAATGACGCCGCCCATACTATGTCCAATCAGCACGGCGTCACTGGCCGAGCGAGAGTTGGGTTGAACTTGTGCAAAGGCTTGTTTAAGTAGTGCATGAATCTGATAGCGGCTTTCAACAATCGGCATATTGGTTGAATAGAACACCTGCCATACCTGAAAGTTTTCTCGTAAAACTTTATCCCCCAAAATGTTATTGGTCAGATTGACCCAAGTTTCAGGGCTGCTGGCGAGACCATGAATAAGTACAATCACTTTTTTATTCGGCTGGTAGGGTTCAAGCATATAGACATGTGGCATACGCAATCGCTCAGTTTTATCGAGCAAGGTTAAGTAGCCTGTAGAGCCCAGTTTATTTTCTGCCAGCCAGTAGGCAAAAGGCACAGAATAATTCGCCGTGAGGATATATTTTTGTTGATGTATGTCTACATACTTTTGCGTATAAGGATTAAATAGCTCAATCTCAAAAATGGCTTTGCCATTAAGCACATCTTCAATGCTGCTTTCAGGGTTTAATGGCTGTGCCGCTGCGGTTACGGACAAATAGCGTGCAGGATGGATATTGGGATTGGTTTGATTTTGATAAAACGATATCGGGTCAAGGATAAAATCATTTTTATGAATAGGATCCGCTTCAGTCACAACCACAAACTCTGCGCCCAGACCATCTTGACGGTTGACTTGATAAAAACCCGAGAAGTTTAAATTATAACTGGATTGAACTCGGTCAATGGTTTTACTTTTCAGTTCAGGATAGTGTTCTAAATTTACAATATATTGACGTTGTTGGACGTTGAGTTGCGCGGGAACTTGATGAAAAGGCTGCGTACGGTACGCCGTGGTAATTAAACGCGACAAAGCGACATTGTAAAAAGTGCGGACATGCATTTGTCTTTGATCAAAAACACGGGTACTTGGGCTTTCTTGCATTTTAAATAAATACACATAGCTATAACGTAAACTCTGGTCGAAGGCCTCAAGGCTCTGTTCTAAGCAGTGATTATTTTCACTATGTGGCTGTGCTTGGGTACAGTTGCGTTGTTTTGAAATCTCTAAAGCTTGGGCCAAATACAGTTCACTTAAAGCGGCATAGCGCTCATCTGCTGCAATATCCGTTTGTGTGTTTAAGCGTTGCAAACATGTTTCAAATTCAGCGGTGCATTGCTGTGGCGTCAGGCTGAGTAATTTGAGTAAGCTGGTGGTTTCCGCACTCAATTGGTCGTGGGTTAAGATATTTTCAGACTTGCTACGAATAGCTTGATGGATATTATTTTCTTTGACTTTGACCAACTGGCAGGCCGGCAGTAAAACAATCGTTAGCCCTAAAATGATTGGTCGCGTGAAAGTATGATGTCTCGTTAAAAGCATAGTTTTTAGCACGGACGTTATCTATATAGGCTAAAGATGTCTTTCATTTTAAGATAATTTCTAACGAGTTACATCCAGATTCGGTCCGATCTTTTGTGTCCCTAGACATAACTTAAGAACGCTTATATTCAGCTCAAGCAATTTGGCGAGCAAAGGCTTTGCCCAAAACATGTTTATGTATAAATCGTAATTTATCGAGGACTGGTCCTGAGAGCGTAAATGGATAAGCATCTTCTAAACCCATACTGCGATTTAACGCATTTAAGTTAAAAGTCAGTGTCATCCATTGTTTGAGGAGTAAATCAAAATCTTGAGCGCCGATTGGATTTTCATAAAAGCTTAAGTCATGCGTATCTTTTCGATTATTGCGCACAATTAATCCTGCATAGTAAGCGGTTTCCAATGTGTCCATCATGTGTAAATAGTGTGCCCACGTTTCTGCCCAGTCTTCCCAAGGATGTGTGCTGGCATAAGAGCTGACATAAAATTTGTCCCAGTTTTGTGGTGCGCCATCTTCATAGTGGCGTTGTAGTGCTGCGTTATAATCTTGACGCTCATCTCCAAAATACTGACGGAACTCGTCGACCAGCTCAGGATGTAGCGATTTAATGAGGTCAAAATAATAATGACCACTTTCATGACGGAAATGCCCCAAAAGCGTACGGTAGTTTTCACCCATTTTAATACGGGTCGTTTCCCTATAGATGACATCTGCTTCACTGGCATTGAGTGTAATGACGCCATTAGCATGTCCTGTCAGCACAGGGTGCTCTGGTTCAGGCATGAGAAAATTAAAACGGAGTCCGTAGCGATCATCATCGTTATATTTGGGCCTTGGCATAATATTCAGGCGTTGCATTAAATACAGAAAACGCCGTTTAGCATGTTCGAGCCGTGACCAATAGACGATATGATCTGGGTTATCGAGAGTTGGAATGGTATATGTGAGTACACAAGACTCACAGTAGATGTCGTTGCTCTCTGCGGGAATAACCCAATTACAGACTTGATGATGCTGATAGTTATAACAAGGCTTATAGCGCTTCGTCTGGTATTTTTCATTTAGCGCTAACCAAAGAACAGGGCTATGCTGTTCAAAGCTCCCCATATCTTTTTCTGATGCAATATAACCGAGTGTAGTTTGGCAGCTCACACATTGTGAGTTGGCAAAAAAGACTTGGTTTTGACAGGATGCGCAACTAAAGAATTTCATCGGCGGCTATGTCTTTGGTGAGCTTTTAGAACCAGTATAAAGGATGTTGATTCCCTTCGTCATGTTCTGTCATCTGTTTTGATAGGCTTGCAAAGTTGAGTATTCATTGAGAGCATATTAGAAAGAATACATGTGCTTGGTTAGTAGCGAGCTTTTCAGCAGGTTCTTTTCTTTCATATTTGTATAAAGAGATACAAATTTTAGGACTTACGCACTATTATTTATAGATTCTCTGTGGTAGCAGATGATTTTTATCGAGAATAAAGTCATCAATGAAGTTTTTGATAATTGGTCTAAATAATTTCTTCTGCCAACGATATACATTTTCAAAGATCCGCTCAAACTGGTTCTTTTGTATCTCGACGTAGGCCATCAAGGCTGAAAAAATATGATTCAAAATCAGTTTAGATCGTCTTACTTGAAACTTTTCAATATGACAAACCTGTTTAATCACCCGGTGATATTGTTCTATTTTCCAATGACTTGAATGTAATTCATGAAAACCCTCAAAGGACAATAAATCATCTTCATCTTGATGCACAATATAAAACCTCTGCTGTTCTTTTAACTGAGTCTTAAATAATTGTACAAAGCCAAAATCTTTGAGCCAGACCACTTGACCCTGATGGAAATCTGGCAATAAACGCAGTTGAAACCATTGTCCTTTTTCTGGGGAAACCTTACGGTTACTGTCGACACCAAACATAAATCGAATACCATATTTTCTTATGGTTTTTAGATTTTCAGTCGATGAATACCAACTATCACCTGTAATAAATTGAATCTTTGCACCCCAACTGAGTACTTCACTTAACATATCCATAAAGTAATCATTCTTGGTTTTACTTTCAGATTTGTCATAAATTCGGAAATTAATTGGAATATTTTGACCATTCTGATCTGTCGCATACAAGGTAATGAGATTAATACCCTTGACGGATCGGTGGTGTTTGCCTGACCAAAAATAGCTAACCAAGTCCATATGTTGACTATAGGGTTTATCTAAAACAGTATCATCAATACTGACTATAAGTTTATTATTATCAATATGTTGAATTGCTTCTTGATATAGGTCGTGAGGTGTGTAGTCTTCACGTTCTAGAAAGCGATTTACACTATCATGCGAGATGTTATAAGTCTCGGCAAGTTGTGTGCAGCTAATAGAGTTCGGTTCTGTCATGAGAAAGCCCATATAAATGGGTAATGTACAAGTTGCTGTAGAAGCATGTTTAATTCGTCTGATCACAGATACTTTATAAAGTATTTTAATACTTTTTTGAATCCGTCAATGCGTAAGTCCTAAAAGAGATATAAATTTTAAAATTTATAACCTGAATGAACGAAAAAGCTTGATTTAGGTGCAGATTCGTCAAAAATAGGGACTGGGAAAAATCAAAGCTTCATTTTAGAATTTCAAAGCCTTTTAAGTTTCTGGGAGTAAATATAATGATAACGAACGTATCGCCAAAAAAATGGCTACTCATGAGTTTGGGGGCGATGTTGCTTTCAGGTTGTGCGACAACCTCTACAGACCCAAGTCGTCAAAATGTGGGGACCACAGGTTTACTCATTTGTGCGCAGAATGAGCTTTGTCCAGTGGTCACTGTGAGCTGGAATGAATCGAACAAAGAGCTGCTTAAGTTAAAAATGCATTTGAGTAGTACTTACAATAAATACGACATTCAAAAGGTCGTGTTTACCAATGGACAAAAAAGCCAAACTTTTGCTGTCACTGGGCCAACCGAGCATGATCATGTGTTAGGCACCAACCGTTCGACCAATTATATTTTAGCGCCTGTAAATTTGATGAGTAAGTTAAAAGGTACAGATTCGATCAAAATGAATATTTATACAGATCAAGGTATTATCTCTCGATATGTGTATAAAGATGGCGTCTCAGCTCCAATTTTGGGTGAGTTCCAAAAAGTTTATCAATAAAAGAAAAATCGCCATCTGGCGATTTTTTTTGCTTATAAGTGAGAGAAAACTAAAAGTTGTGAGGACATAAGATCTCATGTCCATAAGGTGTTTTGCCTATAGGGATGTAAACATTCGGCCTTTGACGGATGAAAAGTCAAGCTGAATAGCCCGAAATGCACTTTGATGTATCAATTTTAAAAATATAAATATTTTTTGCACAAAAAATAAACTTTTTAATGCGCTGTTGCTGTCAGTCTAATCAAAAAAATTGGCATGTATTCTGCTTAGTTCTAGGTATTACAAAAACCTTTTTTGGTAATACCGAAAGGAGCAGCAAATGTCTAAACAATTCAAAGATGACTTAAATGCATTCTTCACCGTATTTAAACAGTTCGTGGTCGCCATCTTAAGCGCTAGAGCGGGCATTTATATCAAGCAAGATCCATCCGAAAAAGGATAAGCACGTGCCGAAACATAAATTGGCACGGATCAGCATCACTGTGCCTGAATTAACTGTCGATGCATTGGATCAGAAAATTGTTGATCAGCACTATGAAAGCCGTTCTCAAGCGATTGTCGACATGATCAATAAACATTTGATTGCGGATCAGGAGCAACGTAACGCCGTGATGGTGGGGACATTTACCTTGCTCTATGACGCCAGTGTCACGCCACTTAGAGTCCAATTGCTGGACTTGCAGCAACAATTTTTAGAGCAAGTGGTCAGTTCACTGCATATTCAGTTAGATGAGCAAAAAATTCTAGAAGTGATGATTTTGCAGGGCTTAACTACAGAGTTAAAAGCATTAAGCCAGCAATTCATTGCTTTGAAAGGTGTGATCAAAGGGCATTTGGAGCTGATGGATGCGGTGATGCCGCCGATTCCACAAAATGAAAAACAGAGAGCGTTGAAATCGTGACCATGTTCACCGTCCTCAATGACTCACTCCATACATAGCAAGTTTAAACATTTACAGCATCGGGAAAATTGCATCATGATTAAAAAAGCGTTTTTATCAGTCTCTATTGTTTCGACTATTTTATTGGCAGGTTGTGATAACACCGCCAAAATTCCTGAAACAAAAAACAGTGCATCTGAGAGCACAGCCACCAAAACCATCACGATTGGCTATAGTGATTGGCCGGGTTTTGTTGCATGGCAAGTGGCAATTGAAAAAGGTTGGCTCAAAGAAGCGGGGCTGAATGTTGAATTTAAATGGTTTGATTATTCATCATCGCTTTCTGCTTTTGCAGCCAATCAGCTAGATGCAGTACTGGTGACCAATGGAGATAATCTAGTCACAGCTTCTGGTGGCACTCAAGGTGTCATGATTATGGCGACGGACTACTCCGCAGGTAATGATGTGATCATTGCAAAAGATGGAATTAACAGCATTGCCGATTTAAAAGGCAAAAGTATTGCTACTGAAAAAGGCTTGGTTGACCATCTATTGCTAAGTACAGCACTGACAGATGCAAAAATTAAGACCAGTGACATTAAATTGGTCAATTCTATGACCAATGAGCTTCCACAAGTTTTTGCCAGTCCAGATATTGCTGCAATTGCGGTCTGGCAACCTGTAGCCAATCAAGCGTTGAAGTCTGTTGCAGGGTCTAAAATTATTTATAGTTCTAAAGATAAGCCAGGTTTAATTTATGACACTCTGACTGTAAATATGAGCCATCTTTCTGCCAATAAAGAAGATTGGAAAAAGATGATCCAAGTGTGGGATAAAACAGTCAAATATATTAATGACCCTGCAACACATGAAGACGCCGTGAAAATTATGTCTAACCGTGTTGGAGTCGATCCGAAACAATATGAACAATTTATTGGCGGGACGCATTTACTCGATTTGGCAGCCAATAAAACCGTCTTTAAGAAAGGTTCAGGTTTTGACTCGATTTATGGCTCAAGCTACCACGTAAACAAATTCAACGTTGAAAATGGCATTTATAAAACAGAAATGGATGTTGATGGTGCAATTTACCCAGCTTTGGTTGAAGAGTTAAAGTAAGACTTCGTAGAAACTAAAAGCCCAAGTTAACTTGGGCTTTTTTGTATGAGTGTGTTTAAAAAGCAAAGAAAGATCTAATGTTAAATAAAGAGTAGATTTTAAGGCATGTATTTATAAATGCGTACTTTTAGAAAACACATGAATAATCACGATGCCGATAATCATAAAACTTAAACCAACAACCGCCGCAAAGTCGAGCTGCTGTTTAAAGTAAATCCAACCGACTGTAGAGATCAGGATAATGCCTGCACCTGACCACAGTGCGTAAGCTAGCCCCATAGGGATGGATTTAAACGTTAGACCTAAGAAAAAGAGTGCAATTGCATAACCAATAATAGTTAAAACAATAGGTAAAGGTGCAGTGAAACCATTGGTCGCTTTTAATGCAGAAGTCGCGAGGACTTCTGCAATCACGGCGATCAATAAATAGAGAAAAGCCATAGCTTATTAAAGCTCCCTTACGCAACCACAGTTGCATGATGCATGAGGTGATGTTGTTCTTGTTTCAGCCAATGCTGACTGTCCGCCGTGGTAGGTGTTACATTTTGAAAAGTGTATTCAGGTTCATACACATCCACGACAAACACCAACTGATACGCTTCTCCACCGATCAATTTATGCTGTATGAGGGTTTCAGCATCAACGACTTCAAAACCATCTAGAATGAGTTGTTGTTGAGTCATTTGGGTGCAGCTTGAATATTGAATGAGCTGATCCTGAGTTGAAACTGATACTTCATAGCTTTCAATTTGATTTAAGTCAGAAGGACTTTGCTCCACATAAGAAAGAACCCCTAACGCGTCTATATTCTGTTGAATATGGGGTAAACGTGACTGTGCATATGCCATATGCTCACCGCAGATGATGAGACCGCCATCGAGCGAAATTTCTTGCTGCGTGGCAACATGTACGGCTTTGACTAAGCGTAGTCCTAAAAATAAACCCGTACTGGCTTGTTGACGCCAGTCTTCAACATAGGCATTACTCGGTGAAAACTCCAAAATACAATTGCCAATGCTATGTAGGGTTGCAGGCTCAGGCCACTGGGTATGGTTCTGATAATTACTACTTAGCTCCCATGACAGTGATGCATTTTGTGCATCCCAATGCGTATAACCGACCCATGCTTGACGCTCTACGATAGGTGTATCTGTTGCTGATTTGAGACGTAGGTCAATGGTGAAGCTCTTGGACTGAAACCAATACACAATCGTATTTTCATCTGTCAGACCATTGTAAAAGCTAATACTCTTACGCCGAAATGCGCCCATTAAATAGGTTGGTACACTGCCTGAAGCAGCTGTGATAGGTTTTAGTTGACTTAAAGTTTCAAATAAATTCATGGGGTGTACTCCATGTTTGACTCAGTCAGACCAAAAGAATAAAGCGGAACGGCATTCTTTAAGACCAACTCACCACTGGCTACACGTTGTTTTAAATAATGAAAGGTTTGAGCCGTTTGATTAAACAAATGTTCTCCACCTGCCAGTGGCGCATATTTAGGTGGCTCATTTGTATTAATCGGTTGGATGACATAGTCATAGTCACAAGAAAAAAATAAAGGGAAGGAGTAGCGTTCTTGTTGGACTTTTTTGACCCGATGCTTGGTGGCTAAATATTTGCCATTGGACAATATTTCCATCATGTCACCAATGTTCATCACCAAGGTATTTTCAAGCAGAGGAATATCAATCCATTCACCTTGCTTAGTGAGGACTTGTAAACCGGGTGCTGTCGGCAATAATAAAGTAAAGCACTCATAGTCGGTATGTGCCCCGATGCCTTCTGCATCTGTCGCTTGAGGGTTATATGGATAGTGAATGAGGCGTAACTGGCTGGGTGCATGTTGAATATGCACATCAAAAAAGTCTTCTTTTTGCTCTAAAGCCAGCGCAAAACAGCGAAATAGTTGATGACCAATGGCTTTTAAGTGCTGATAGTACTGTGAGACATGGCGTTTAAATGCGGGATCATCTGGCCATTGCGTCGGGCCAAGTAAGGGATAATTTAATGCAGACCCTTGATAGTCATAATTCACATCATAAGATTCTTTTAAATCGTAGCTGTTACTCGAAAACTGTTCTTCACCTATAGGCACATAGCCACTATGGTTGACCGATTTGCCAATATAATTTTGCATTTTGAGTGCGTCATCTTGGGCAAAATAGTGCTTCGCGATGTCACATAACTGTGCAAATAATGCAGGTTGAAATTGATCACCTTTGAGGTAGAGAAAACCAACTTCTTTACAGGCCTGATCAAGCGCTTGAGCAACTTGCATACGGTCATCTAGATTTGGGCTATTTAAAAGGCTGATATCCACCAGTGGAAGGACATATTTATCTTGCATGGTAAAATCCTCGCGTTGGCCGTCCAACAGTGCATAAAACCTAAGGGTCGTCCCTCAGGCTAGATCAATGAATTACTTATGCGTACTAACTTGGGTCATACGTGGAATTTTGGGTAAATCTTCCAGTGCTGGATCAAGTTCTTCTTCTTGTGCATGTACTAAGAAATCGACTCGCTCTCGAAGTTGCTTAAAGGCAGGGCTGGACATCAGTTCAGTGTTTCGTGGACGGGGTAAATCCACTTCAATAATTTCTTTAATTTCCCCAGGATTGGCTTTAAGCGCTACGATACGATCAGCCAGTAAAATAGCCTCATCCATATCATGGGTTACAAAGATGATGGTGATATCAATGTTTTGCCATAAGTCCATCAGGTGTTTTTGCATTTTCTGACGGGTATGCGGGTCAAGCGCACCGAAAGGTTCATCCATCAGTAAAATTTTCGGTTCATTGACTAAAGCACGGGCAATCGCAACACGTTGCTTCATCCCGCCAGACAGTTGATGCGGATATTGGTTTTCATACTTCTCTAAGCCAATAATATTGATCCATTCTCGTGCAGCCGCTTCGGCTGAGGCATGACTTGCACCTTTCATCAGTGGACCAAACATCACATTTTCTTTAACCGATTTCCAAGGAAATAAGGTATAGCCTTGAAACACCATGCCTCGCTCTGGACTAGGGCCTGAAATGGGCTGTCCATCTACTAGCAATTCGCCACTGCTATAAGGGTCTAGACCCGCAACAACACGACTAAAGGTCGATTTTCCACAACCAGATGGCCCAATCACACAAATAAACTCCCGCTTATGAATTTTCAAATCGAGCTGATTTAAAATCGTGCGTGAGTTTTTACCATGCTGAAAAACTTGACTAAGTTGTTTGGCCTCTAAAATGACAGGACGTTGATAAATGTGATCAAAATACTGACGAGCATTGAATTCCGTCGTTCTTATATCTGTGGTTTTCATTATTTTGCTCCCGCTTTCCATTTAAACAGATGTTGTCCGAGCTTCATTAAAATCACATCACAGACCAAGCCAATCACGCCAATAATCAAAATCGCAGCATAGACATTGTCAAAGTTCTGGTAGCGTGCTTGCTGGGTAATAAACCAAGTGATCCCTGTGGTGGTGCCAATCAATTCAGAGACAATCAAGTAGGTCCACGCCCAGCCCAGCAAAACACGTAAATCACGGTAAATATCGGGTAACGCCGCTGGAATGACCACGTGAAACAGACTTTTTGCTTTATTCGTCCCTAGGGTATAACCCGCTTCAATCAGCCCGCGGTCCACCATACGCGTAGTATTGGCAATAATCAGAATTTGCTGAAACAGCGTCCCAATCACGATGATGGCAATCTTTGGTGCATCATTAATGCCTAATATGGCAACAGCCAGTGCACCAAAGGCAGGCGCAGGTAAGTAGCGAAAGAACTCAACAAAGGGTTCAGTGAGCTGGGAAATTTTGTTGGAAAAACCACATAAAATCCCCAATGGAATACCAACGAGTGATGCAATAAAGAAAGCACTGAATACAATCTTGATACTGTGCCAAAGACTTTGATGAAACCATGGTGCATCGGCTTGAGCTGGTGGTGTAGTAAATGCCGTCACTAAGGCTGTCGCAACTTGATGAGGTGCTGGTAAATAAATGGGATTGACCAAATTACCTTGTGGCGGTTCAGTGCCTGTATTGACGGCATTTTGCGCTTCTGCATAGAACACACTTTTGTCTACACGGCTACCGACTTGTAAAAAAGAGACACTGCCAGAGTTGGTGATTTGTACCTGAGGATGCCAAATAAAGGGCAAATAACTCACAGCACACCAAATGAGGATTGGTATTAGAAATGATCCAAAGCCCAGCAATATTTTGCTTTGAGGACTGAGTTCTCGTGCGACATAACCCATAGTTGCTTAGCCCCGATATTACTTTTTTTATAAAACGTAATACTGTTAAGCAAAATGAATGCCAAATTTGTAGTGATATTGAGTGTTCACCTGTGTGCTAATTGTTTAAATAAAAACAGCCTTTGACCTAAATATGTTTTAAAATGCGCTATCGATAGATTGACGCTCAAAAGGGGCAGCATCGCATGGCACAAAAGTCACAACAATCTGCATTGAATGAATTGATTGCAGAACAAAAACTACTGTGTGAAGAATTTGACTCCGCTTATGTTGAAGTAAAAGGTGATGATGTCGTTGCTGTTGCTGTGCATACTTTAAATCAAGAACCCATTGTCGGTTTACGTAAAAAGCCAGAAACTGAAGAGAATGTCGCTTGGTTTATTTATGGTGGTGAATTGGGTGAAGGCCAAGACTTTTTTACAACCATGACTGTACGTGAATTACAAGATATCTTGCCTGATGTACTTCCATACTTGGCTTTAAGTGAAGGTTATCGTTTTATGATTGATGGCGATGACTATGAAGACGTATGGAAAGAAGGCGATGAGTCTTAATACATGAAAAAACAGACATGGACGTTGCTTAGCCTTTCGTTATTTTTATCATCGTTTCTATCAACCCTGAGTTATGCAGAAACAACGAAGCTAACTCAGGCGCAGTATGATCAGAAGATGGCTGAATATACAGCAACTGTGAATTCAACCAAAACCGTTTTAGATGCAAAAGATAATCCAGCGACAGCAACAGAAATGAAAACCGCATTTTGTCAGCGTATGGATGCATATCATCAAATTGCTGCGCTATCTAAGGCCAATATTGAGTTAAGTACCGCTTCAGTGATGCTGATGGTGGCCAACCGTTATCTTGAGCAGCAAGAAAAAAGCCTGACCGATGCAGGGATGAATGAAAGTGCCTTCTGCCCAACGGCTAAAGCTTTAAAAGTTGAAGATACGAAACGAGTAAAAAGTAAAGTAACCCAATAAGACAGCACGGAATTAGCGTAGATATTAAGATCTAATTTATTGTTTCAGGATGCTGTATAAATAGACAATGTCCTCGATTGTGTTAAGATAAATAAAAATCAACCATCGTTTGAGTAGGAGTTGGTGTATGGCAGCTTATACCGACATTAAAGTAGGCAAATATGAGGATGATATGATTCCTAAACTTGCCATTCATGCTTTTCATGATGCTTTTCAAAAAGCAACCACTCGTTCGTCTGTGGTTTATGCAAAAGCTGAACAGTTGGTTGAACGCGATATTCATGGCAATGAAACTGTTTTACAAGACTTAAGTAATGCTTATGTCGATGTAGGCGTTTTACCGACACTGACACGTAAAAAGAAACACGCAACCGTATAGATTGATATGCCACCTCGACAACCTAGAATAAGAATGTTTGCAGGGCCGAATGGTTCTGGTAAAAGCACTGTTAAAGATTACCTCTTGCCCCAACATATTGGGGCATATTTAAATGCAGATGAACTGGAACAAAACTTAAGACAGAGTCAACGCCTTGATTTATTGCATTATCATCCTTCCTTAAAAGCTTCAGAGTTGGTCACTTTTTTAAAAAGTAAGAAACGTCCTCAAGCGGGACAGTTCGTGGCCTTACTTGCGCATGAACCGATGGTACTAGATGAATGGAAGATCGAGTTTAAAACCAATGAAATCGATTCTTATCTCTGTGCACGCATTATTGACTATATCCGGCTTGAGTTTCTGCGCTTAAAAGTCAGTTTTACTTTTGAGACGGTAATGTCACATATCTCTAAAGTTGAGTTTCTCCGAGAAGCGAAACGTCAGGGTTATAAAACCTATCTATATTATGTCTCAACAGTCGATCCACAAATCAATATTGCTCGAGTCAAGTATCGCGTCAGTGTGGGTGGCCATCCTGTTCCAGAGCAGAAAATTATTGAACGTTACTACCGTAGTATGGATCTGCTCATGCAAGCCATAGAGTGCTGTGATCGAGCCTACTTGTTTGATAACTCTTCTGACGGTATACAAGCGTCTTTTCTTGCAGAAATAGAAGCAGCTGAAACCTTAAAAATGAATGCCGCCGTGTCTAAGCTCCCAAGATGGTTTGCAGAACGGGTATTATCAGAATTTCAATAAACTGCTCAGAAAAAGAGCAGATTATTTTATCCTTTTTCATGTGTCTGCCCGCATAAAAAAATATTCAAAAGTCGCGAATGTGTTTTATAAACCCAGAATAATACTCATGATGTAGAGATGTACCCATAACTCTATTCAGTTTCTTTAAATGAAAACTATAATGAAATAAAACGAGATAAGTTAAGTATTTCTAATCTAAAAAAGAGCTGAATACAAAATCCCTCGGGGATATATTCAAGCTTTTTACGTTATTGTGAAGAATAACTATGTAAAAGAAATGCTTTAAGGTGTTATCTAAAAGACTAAAAGCTTCGAGAACGAACAGGTAGTACCCATTCAAATATCTAAATCTAGATGAAAGGCCCCGTAGACAGTGGTCATAGACGTGCATAGCATCGATAGATACAAAGGGGGCTTGATTATTTTTTAATTAAATATATTATAAAAACATATATTGTTTTAGGGTGCTTACCAATGCATGATTTTGCGTGGTCTTTTATAGGTGGAATATTACTCGGCATCTCCGCCGTTGGATATTTATATACCAATGGACGAATTGCAGGAATCAGTGGTCTGGTCTCACAAGTTTTAAACTTAAAAGGGATCATAAATACGCCTGCACTGTGGTTTTTATTGGGCTTGTTCATTGTTCCGTTTATATATGCAGCTTTTGTTCAGCCAGAGATCTATATTGAAGCTACACCTTTCATGTTAATCATTGCGGGCGTATTGGTAGGCTTTGGAACTCGCTTAGGCTCTGGTTGTACCAGCGGGCATGGTATTTGTGGTATCAGTCGCTTATCCAAACGTTCAATCATCGCTACAATGAGTTTTATGTTCGCAGGCTTTATTACTGTGTATGTTGTCCGTCATATGCTTGGAGCAATCTAAAATGAAAAATGTTTGGGCATTCATTTGGGGTGGATTATTTTCAATTGGTCTCATGCTTTCAGGAATGTCGAATCCTGCGAAGGTGATTGGCTTTTTAGATATTTTTGGGCACTGGGATGCCAGTTTAGCTTTTGTGATGATGGGTGCAATTGCGGTTGCATTTATTCCTTTTCAAAAAGCTGTACGTCAGCCACATCCACAAACCTTTTATGGTGAAGCCATACAACTTCCTAAAAATACGAAAATCGACAGAAAACTGATCTTGGGAAGTCTGCTATTTGGTATAGGCTGGGGAATTGCGGGAATTTGTCCTGCGCCGAGTTTTACTTTGATTGGACTGGGCTATTATCAAGCGATCTATTTTATAATTGCGATGTTCGTCGGTGTGCTGCTACATCGTAAAGTGATGGAGAAAATGCCATGAAGCAAACCGCGCAAGTAAAAGCATTCTTTGATTCAGTGACCAATACGTTTAGTTATGTAGTGAGCGATCCAGAAACTCAGCGCTGCGCCGTGATTGATAGTGTGTTGGACTATGATGCAGCATCGGCAACGACCAAAACAGAGCAGGCCGATTTAATCATTGCTTATATTCAAGAAAATAGCCTAAGCGTAGACTGGATTTTAGAAACACATGTTCATGCAGATCATTTAAGTGCTGCACAGTATTTAAAGCAAAAACTAGGTGGAAAAATTGCGATTAGTCATAAGATTGAGATCGTACAACAAACTTTTGGTGAGATTTATCATTTAGATATTAAGAGTTTAAATGCCACGCAGTCATTTGATTATCTTTTTGCAGATCACGAGACATTTTTGATAGGCAACATAAAAGCATATAATATTCCGACACCAGGGCATACACCTGCGTGTCTCAGTTATGTCATTGGTGATGCTGTTTTCGTGGGGGACACGTTGTTTATGCCTGACTATGGAACGGCACGTTGTGATTTCCCAAAGGGGAGTGCGGCGGCTTTATTTGACTCAGTGAAGACTTTGTACACATTGCCAGATCAAACGCGGATGTTCTTATGCCATGACTACTTACCCGAAAGTCGTGATCAATACCAATATGAGACATCGGTTTATTCGCAAAAGCATAAAAACATTCATATCAATACTACAACGGAAAAAGTCGATTTTGTCGAGATGCGAAACCGCCGTGATGCAACGTTAAGCATGCCAAAATTGATATTACCAGCAATTCAAATCAATATGTTTGCAGGCAAGTTCCCTCAACCAGAAGACAATGGTATTTCTTACTTAAAAATTCCGCTGAATTATTTTTAAAATAGAAAAGTAGCAAGACTTAAGGCATTCGGCATCTTTTCACTTGCTTAAAATCTGATTCAAAAATCTAATCTGATATTAAACAGACATGTACATCATGCCTTTAAATTTAGCCTAAGCAAATATCTCACCCAAAATAGCCTAAGCAAAATTGAGCTTAATATAAAAAGTCATTTGATTTATTTCCATTAAAAATTCAATATCTATAGCAATCAAATAAAGTAAGTTTCATATGATCCTAAATCATCAATTTCATCAAAATGAGCAGCCAGCTGCAAAAACACTGGTCTTTGTTCATGGTTTATTTGGCAGTTTAAGTAATTTAGGGATGTTGGCTCGGGAGTTTTATTCAAGCCACCATGTATTACAGGTAGATGTACGTAATCATGGGTTATCGTCACATTCCAATGTGATGAATTATGAAGTCATGGCAGCCGATCTAATTGAAACTTTAAATGAACTCAATATCGAGCACTTTTCTTTGATCGGGCATTCGATGGGTGGAAAACTGGTGATGAAAGTGACCGAACTCGCAGGAGATCGACTAGATCAACTGGTGGTATTGGATATTACGCCTATTGCTTATAAAGAAAATCATCATGAGCAAATTTTTAAAGCGCTCTTTGCAGTACAAAAAGCAGATATTGAAACACGTCAACAAGCCATAGAAATCATGCGTGAATATCTCAAAGAAGAAATGGTGATTCAGTTTCTCTTGAAATCTTTTAGCAAAGGGAAGTGGTTGTTTAATGTAGATGCACTGTATCAGAACTATGCCCAAATTCTGTCATGGGAAAATATAGAAACATGGCATAAGCCTGCATTGTTTATACGTGGTGGAAACTCACCTTATGTAGAAAAGCCAGAATATATAGAAGCTATCCAATCGCAGTTTTCTCAAGCCCAGATTCAGACGGTGGCAGATGCTGGACACTGGTTACATGCAGAGAAAACTGCGCAAGTTCTGCAAATCATCACTCAATATTTGAGTCAGCCTTCAACCTGATTAACTCAAATTCGCAGCTGAAAGTTGTCCTTCAGAGGTCAGCTTTTCAGCCATTTCCGCAGTTTTCTTTAAATTCGGCATTCGATATTCAGTATGGCCATAGTCTTGGATCGACTTCCAACGCCCGCCCCAAGTTAAACCTACAGATTCTGCAACTTCACCATAGAGCTGATAGCCACGCATCGCCCATGGATCTCGTTCAGAAATAACGACTTTTCCATCCCGCTTAAATGCGACATCCGCCGCCAATCCAAATTGGTGGTAACTCTGATAACCACGTGCCAAAGTCGTATTTTTATTGCTGGCTAAAGAATTCTGACGCTGCGGGCTACGATAGCCTTCCAGTAAAACCAGTTCATATCCATGCTGCTCACGCATTATTTTAAATACCATCAGTAGACGTTGTTTATAGCGTGGGTTCATTTTGTGCCACTTACGATCAGCCGTTGCTAAATTGTCATGTGAATGAGTTGAATGTACATCCTGAATACTTGGATCGTAATTCAAAGCACTGGCTTGAATAGAATTATTATTAAGATCCGCTTGCTCAAGCATACTTGCTTCAACTATGGCCGCAGCAACTAAGGATTCTTCGATCTCTGGTGGTGGAGACAAAATTTGTCCATCAAGTAGGGCATAAATTTGTGGATCCGATTGTCTTAAATAATCCGCTTCGATTTTAGTGGGTGTGACTGGACTGGTAAAAGCAAACATTAAGATGCTGGCAAATAGAAATAGACCCGCAACCAATATCCACCACTGTTGAATATGCCAATGCGATTGCAATTGCTCGGGCGCAGCAGCATGATTTATATGCTGTGCAAAATGACGAGCGGATTGAAATCTTTGTTTTCCTTGAGGAATTAACCCGACAAAAAAGCCAGCTAATTTTGCTCTAAGTTCATAGGACAGTGCTAAACCTAGCCCTAGTGCCAGGATTAGAAAAAGCGAAAAAAGAGCATAAATCATAGTCTGATAGTAGCTGGCATTGGGGCTTCGACGGTACGAGTTGTAATCTTGGTTTGTACACTACCTGTGGGAGATTCTTCGGATTTTTCCACAGTCTGTTCTGCTTTGGCTACTTTGTCGTGATTTTTATCTTTCGGTGCGGCCGAACTTTGCGTTGACGAGTTTTGTTTCTTATTTTCTTTTGGTAAGGGCTGCGGACTAGCACTCTTCATCGATGGTGCAGCAACTGTTTGAGCTGGACGAAGAAAAGCTTTGCTTAATTCATCTTCTTTGGGTTGAGGAAAATCAGAAGGCGGCTCAGTTACATTTGAAGGTTGAACACTTTTAGAAGGGACGACTTTAGTCGCTTCAAAAATAGCTTCGGGTTCCCGCGTCGGGGCTTCATTATCGACTGAGGGTTCAGTGACATCGACGCTAGAACTTTGACTAACCTGTATTGAATCATTTTTTTGTTGTGTAAAAAAGTAAGTAAAACCAAGAGTGGCCATCAATACGACACCACTCAAAAAACCACCAAACGCATAGAGCATAGGTGAAATATTTTTCTTTTTTGTAGACGTCAAAATTTTGACTGAAGTCCGTTTTTCATGAGCCATGGAGTTAGTTCTTAGGGTAAATGAATAGTAATATGTGCCTGTTCTGTTGGCGTAGAAATGACATTTTCATATGTGGCTAAAGAATTCGTACTTTGCTTTGATAACATATAGCGCAAGCCCGCAAAGGATAAGAGCGCGAATACGATTAGAAAAAGTAAAATCCAGTAAAAAGGAAGCTCACGGTGAATCATGTGTTTAATTTGATCGGGGAGCGATGCAAAAGGAGAAAAGGCCGCCTTTTTTCCTTTCAAATAGTCAATTTCATCGCCCACACGTGCGACCAAATGGTTTAAATTTTCTATAGATTCAATACGATATCTACCATGAAAACCCAGAAGCATGCAGTAATGATAAACTTCAAGTGCGGCTAATCGACTATTTCCTTTACGGCGTAGCTCTTCTAAAATTTCGAAAAAACGATAACCCGCAAGTTGCGAGCCAAATAAACTAAGCTGTAAGGGACTGATTAACCAACTATTTTGTAGCTCGAAAAATTGTGCATCTTGCTGAGTCACAATGGTTTCATCTAATAATGCACAGTAAGCATATTTAGCATCTTGAATGTCATCTGATGAAAATTGTAATTTTCGGGCTTGGTTTTCAAAACGGTTGAGTAGGGCAATGATTTTTTCGCGAAATTCAGTTGCACTACTCGGTATATATTTGTTTTTCAATAAAAATACAATATAAAAACCATCATGGAGTAAGTCGACCAAGTTGGTTGTGCTGGTGGCTTTGGCGGTCATGGGCTGAGAAATTGAACCAGTTCCAATTTGTCCATCATCAAAAAGTGAAGGGGCATTATTCATGATTCATTTCCTTAGCCATTCATCACAGCAATCAATTCAACAGCAATATCTTGGAAACCTGCTGGAATATAAATACAAATCGACTCGGCATCCAACATGCGTTGGTATAAGTCATTATTTGGTTCAATTTCAAAGTAACTCACACCAGATCGCACTGGAATAGCGGTTGGAACCTGCATTAAATGATGCAAAGGAACTGCAGGAAGTGCGGCGATGACGCGTTGTTCAACATCTACGGTATTGCCCACTTTAAATCGTAACGGAACCAATTGAATTAGTTCGTGGCTTTGCATCATGCTGCTAGAAACAGCCAAGTAAAGTCTTGAATCTCGAGTAATTTTGTCTGACTCTAAACTGCCTAACCAATAAGATGGTCGCGTTTCTTTCAATTGGATACTGATGTAGCGGTTTGAAATAATCGTATCTAATAACTCACGTAGAATGACATCGAGCTGACTAAAACTTTCTTGTAAATTATGATGTTGGTAGCGAGGTAAATGATCAACCTCATGAGCCGTTGAAAAGGTCAGTAATGAGCCTGTTAAACGTAATAATTCAAAAAACAGTCGCTCTGGATGGATATGCGGGTATTGCAATAAATGATTCAACGTCGCGTGTGCTGTGTTGAGTGCATTGACCAACCAAAATGACACAATGTCGCCAGAGCGAAACTCAATCAGCTTTTGCTCATTTTCTCGATTATTACTTTGAATGGTCTTAATTTTCGCTTTGATGACATTTAAACTGCGTTTCAAACTCGAGATAAGATTTTCAGAAGATTCGATATGCAAGATAGGCGGAATAAAATGACGATCAAATTCAAATTGGCCTGAGCTTTGACGTTTAATTTTTGCTAAAGCTAAATACAAAAAACCATCCAGCTCTTGATTCGGTTCTACGTTCGCCTCTAACAAGCGAAACTCTGCACGGCGGCGCAATAAGGTGATATCTGCTGCAGTTGCATCTGTAAATAAATCGTGGGTTGAGGTCAGATAAGAGTGGTAGCGACCGAACTGTGCACTATTTTCAGCGCTCACATTTTTCTTATTGGCTTGTACAATCGGCAAAGCCAAATAAACCAAGATTTCGCCACGTAAATTCAGTTCATCTAATAACACTGGCTCTGGCAGTAAATCACGTGTCGGCGCTTGATAGATTTCGCCATCTTGCCAAATCATACTAATACTTTCGAGTGCCAAGATATGTGTGTGTAACTGGGCCTCATCAAATTGAATATTTTGAATGCCATAGGCAAATGGAATCGTGGAACGAATGGTATGATTCAGACGTTGTTCATGATACGCATCTTGTAATTGAAAATGTTGAGGACGTAAAAATAGACCTTCACCCCAAAGTATTTTTTCTGCTTTAAACATTTAGATTACCAATCGTTTGATTCATTTGCTTGTTGTACGCCCAGTAGTTCTTGGACGTTATGCAGTGGATTTTCGTTTTTAATGACTTGATTTAACCATTCATGTAGTGGCATCTGACTCCACTTGATGGTTTTCTGTAACATATAGCTTACGGGACTATGCGGTTCATTGGCTTGGAAATAGTCAGAAATTTCTTGTAATACCCGCATGGCTTGTTCACGGTTTGCTAAGTGATTTTGCGGTTGAACCTGAAAGCCTTTGGATGGATGGACGGTGTTCATGTCAATCTCTTGTTCTTTGTGCTGGGTAAATGAAAGTGCCTGTGTTGTTATCGTTGCGGCAGCAGAAGACTCAGACGTTTGTGTCGCCATTACAGGTTGGGTAAAAACATCGGTTTTATAGAGCTTTTTTAAACTGGTGTGGATGTTTTCAAGCTGAGTATCAATCGCAGCAAAGCTTGGTGCATCTAAGCCCATTAAGGTATCTAACACACTTTTCAAAATTGACCATTCAGCCAGAATCGCCGAAAAATGTTGATAGTTCTGATATTGAAATGATTTTGATGTATTGAACAAGCTCTGCTCAAATTGTTCCAAAATCTGAGAGCTATTGGCATCATCCGTATAACTTTCTACTTGTTTCAACAAATGGTTTTTTTGTCTCAGTAAGGCTTCATAATCACTGAGTGAAAATGCAGGAACATTCACGATAGCGACTTGTTTAATCAGTGGAATCAAATGATTAATTGAACCTTGCAATAAACCTAGACGTTGATCTAAATCTTCTTCTTCAATTTCAGGATGAAGTTGTGTCCAATACTCATTTAGCGTCCGGTGCATAAGCTCTAGGGCTTTTGCGGTGCCTTCGAATCCGTATAAATTTGACCACGCTTCAAGTAACCAGCCCAATAAGCGTAAATCCTTCGATTTTCCCGTGAGAAGCTCGATAGATTTTTGTTCAACGAAATGCCAGTCTGCTTGCTTAGGTTCAGCGACCCAGTCGCCTTGATCGAGTAGTGGATCATCCTGAGTTTTTGCAATTTTGATAGCGTGGAATTCATTGGAAAAAGACAAGTCTTGTCCACATGGTTGATCGCTTGAGATAGGAGACAATAAAGGCTCGATTTCTAAGCTCATAATTTTACACTCTATATTCTATTAAACTTGATTCGCTTTATTTTTAGCAGGATGTCGTTTCTTTTTAGCCGTGGTTTTTTCGACAGGGTCTAAAACATAAGTAATTTCATCATCTTTGACATCAATCTGAATGACTTTAGGCAAATGATCTGCTGCCAAAGCCATCAATATTTCTGTGGCTAAAGCAGGCAATATACTGGCATTCAAAATGTGATCAACATTTCGTGCACCGCTATCGACTTCCGTGCAGCGACTTAATAACAGTTCTACCAGTTCCTCTGAATATTGAACTTTGGTTTGGTACTGCTTCTCAAGGCGAGAGGTTATTTTCTTGATTTTATGATGGATAATTTGAACCAGTAAATCATCATGCAGTGGGAAATAGGGAACGATACGCATGCGCCCTAAAAAAGCAGGTTTAAATTGTTTATATAAACTTGGTTTTAACTGCTCAGCTAAGCTTTCTGCTGTTGGCCATGTCTCAATCGGTTGATTCAAACACGCCTGCATAATGGCATTCGAACCTACATTCGAGGTCAAAATAATGGTGGTATTCTTAAAGTCGATGATTCGACCTTCACCATCTTCAAGCGTACCTTTGTCAAAAACTTGATAAAAGAGTTCTTGAACATCGTTGTGTGCTTTTTCAATTTCATCCAGTAAAACCACACTATAAGGATTGCGGCGAACTGCTTCAGTCAGCACACCACCTTGACCATATCCCACATATCCAGGTGGAGCACCTTTTAAAGAAGAAACGGTATGTGCTTCTTGATATTCAGACATATTAATGGTGATCAGGTGGGATTCTCCACCATAAAGCTCACTCGCCAGCGCAAGTGCGGTTTCGGTTTTACCGACGCCACTTGGCCCCACCAACATGAACACGCCTTGCGGTTTATTGGGATCATCCAATTTTGCTTTAGATGTTTTAATTCCCTGAACCAGTTGATGTAGGGCAGAGTCTTGTCCCATAACACGCTCGGCCAGTTTGCTTTCTAGGCTGAGAATCTGTTTTATTTCATCGTTCACCATATTGCCAACAGGAATACCGGTCCAGTCTGAAATAATTTCATTAATGATTTGTGCATTAACACGCTCAAACACTAAGGGATTCTGACCTTGTACATTGCTTAATTCTTCACGAAGCGCAGCAATCTCTTCTTGAGCGTTGTTAGCAGTTGTATCTTGTTGGCGTTGTTTTATCTGTTCAACAAGCGCTCTTTCTTTTTGCCACTGCGTTTGAGTGTGTTCAATTTCACACTCAAGCTGCGCTAGTTTTTGCTTTAGATCGTGCAAGCGCTCATGATGAATCGGTAAATTTTTATGTTCATTTTCTAAAATTTCATATTCAAGTTTGAGATTATGTTGTTGAGCAAGTATCTGATCTAACTTTACAGGTTGTGCATTCTGAGTGAGTGCTACACGCGCTGCGGCTGTATCCAGTACACTAATTGCTTTGTCTGGGAGTTGACGACCACTAATATAACGATGCGAAGAGTGTACGGCTGTGACGATGGCTTCATCATCAATATTTAAATTAAAATGATTGGCCATGACTGGTAGCATGGCACGTAACATATCGATGGCGACATCTTCGGTTGGTTCTTCAACTTTAACGACTTGAAAGCGTCGACTGAGCGCTGCATCTTTTTCAAAATATTGTTTATATTCAGCCCATGTGGTTGCTGCAATGGTACGTAACTCACCACGAGCCAGTGCGGGTTTTAATAGATTGGCAGCATCATTTTGGCCTGCTTGACCTCCTGCACCAATCAAAGTGTGAGCTTCATCAATAAATAAAATTATAGGATGAGTGGCAGACTGAACCTCTTGAATCACTTGTTTCAAGCGATTTTCAAATTCACCTTTTACACTGGCACCTGCTTGTAATAGTCCCATATCAAGCGTATGCAGCTGAACATTTTTTAAAGCATCAGGCACTTGGTTGTTCACAATTTTTAATGCCAAACCTTCAACGACAGCCGTTTTTCCTACACCCGGTTCACCAGTTAAAATGGGGTTATTTTGGCGTCGACGCATCAGGATATCGAGCATTAAACGTATTTCAAACTCACGACCAATAACAGGGTCGATAAGGCCACTTTGTGCCTTTTGGGTCAGGTTAATTGTATATTGATCAAGTGCTGGCGTTTTGTTTTTAGCCAAATGCTGTGCAGGCTCAGTGCTTTCGCTTGGCGCTGTTTCCTGTAAAACGTCTTGTTCGATACTGTTTGAGCATAGGTCTAAAAATTTATGCTTCATTGTATCGATCGGGAACAGTTCAAATTGGCTCGAAGCGCGTAATGCCATTTGATGCAAATCTGGTGCTGTTAAAAGTGCTACCAAAATATGACCTGTTCGAATGACAGGATTTTGTTCGGCTGAAGCAAGTAACCACGCTTGCTCCAATAAACGAATAATGGATTGAGCAAAGATAGGGGTGCGAGTATTTCCTTTAGGCAACTGGGAAAGACTGAGTTGTAAATCCTTAACTAAAAAATCATGGGAAATTTTATATTTTTCAACTAATAAGTGGAGATCATTTGGCTCTTGTTGTTCTAATAATTCAAGAAAAAAATGCTCAATTTCGATTTCATAATTTTGTTGATTAATACAACTATTTGCAGACTTCTCTAGAGCAACACGCGCATGATTAGATAGCTTCTTAATTAATATTTTAAGGTTATTCATATGTAACTCAGTCATGCTTTATAGCAAAGTTTTTACAAGACAAATATGCCAATGGCTATCTGTGTTTTTAGTGTAAATATAAAATTATTTATAAATTAGCATTTTACAAGTCATTATAAATGCTATTTGGCGGGTATTTTATATATATGCCATCATAATACACAAATGAAATTTAGATAAAAAAGAAGATATATTACAAAAAGCAAACACAGTTACTTTTGAGTAACATTTCTTTCCTTGACTTTAGGTGCCATATTTTTGTTAAATCCAAGCGCATTATATAAGCAGAAATATTTACCTAGGGTGTGTATATTTTAAATCGAAGTTACTGATAATAATTTTAATTTTTTATTCATAAAGATTTGAGGCAAGTTTTGAAAAAATATTATTTAATTTTACCTACATTCGTTTTATTAACGGTGACACCATTTGCTTTTGCAGCGGTAGAAGAGGGTATTAGTTTAAAAAATAAGTGTATTAAAGATTACCCATTGGTAAATGGTGAAACTGATCACGATTTACTAGGGTCTGTTGACATTTTCTGTTCAAAAAAATAGCGAGAAAGTAAAATTTAATCGCCAAACCAAATTTACTTCTCGCTATGCCTCGTACAATGCTGAATGATCAACACTGGTCTAAGTTACTTTCTATTTTCCGAAATTTTGATATCTATTCCAAATCTAATTTGAGAAATTTTGTCGAAGCAATACTTTATAGAATAAGAACAGGCTGCCCATGGCGTGATTTGCCTAAAGAATTTGGTTCGTATAACTCAATCTTTAAAAAATATAATCGTTGGTGTAAAAATGATAAGTTAATGAAAATATTTAAATTAATTTCTTCAAATGCTGATATGGAATGGGTTTTTATTGATGGTAGTCATGTTCGGGCACACCAACATTCTGCTGGAATAAAAGATCAGGATATTTCTAAAAGCATTGGTGGAAATAGTTCTAAAATACACTTAGCTGTTGATGCGGATGGCAATCCAATCGAAATTATTATCTCCGATGGAACGATACATGATGTCAAGATTGCTCCCAAAATGATTGAAAAACTTGATTTGAGTGAAACGGAAGTATGTTGTGCAGACAAAGGATATGACTCTGAATCATTAAGAGAACAAATATCTGCGAAAAAAACTAAAGCGAATATTCCAAGAAAATCAAATACTCAGTCAAATAATGATCATATGGATTGGTATTTATATAAAATCAGACACTTAGTTGAGAATGCATTTTGTAGGTTAAAGCAGTTCAGAGGAATAGCAACACGATATGATAAGCTAAAGTGTAGCTATGAGGGGGCAGTTGCATTAGCTTGTATATTTATTTGGCTACCTTTATCGGGTAAATTCTATACTTGAAATGTCAACAGACCCTAAATTTATATGCACAGATTTGCGATAGTAAAAATAAAAAAAATGATGAGCTAAAAAATAAATTATTGGTTCAAGCTGCAAGTCGATATCAAGAACTCGGGAAAAGTTATAAAGCACTTCAACTGGTTGAAGAGTTAAATGCGCGAAATATTAATCATACATCATTAACAGATACTCGGTTTTTAGCTGGTGTTTCGATTGCAAATACGGCGTTAAACCATATGCGTCAAGAAGAAATGCGCTATTTATCTGCAGACTTAACCTATCCGCCTGCCAAAGATTTGTCTAATCTCGTTCGTAACTCTTTGCCTGCGCCAGATACGAGTGATGCAAAGGCCGTGGTGATCAAAGCACCAAAGAAAACCACGCGTAAGACTGCGAGTTCAACCAAACAAACCACAAAGAAAACAACGGCTCAGGTGGCAAAACCCAAAAAAGTTGAGAAAGCACAATCAACTGAAGTGGCGAGCAAACCGAATACAAATCCCTTCAATTCACTTTAAAAACTTTCATTTTTGAAATAATAAAAAACAGGATTTTCATATGGCTAAACGTGAAAGCGTCCAAAAAAAGTTACAGCGTATTCGACCACCTCGGGTACAACTGACTTATGATGTTGAAGTTGGTGATGCTAAAGAAATCAAGGAATTACCATTTGTTGTTGGTGTTTTAGGTGATTTCTCCGCGGCATCTGAAATAGAAAAAACCAAGCTCAAAGACAAAAAGTTTATTAATGTTGATTTAGAAAACATTGATGAAGTCATGGAGTCTTTAGCACCACGTGCAGCCTATCAAGTTGAAAATACATTGACTGAAGATGGTGGACGTATGTCTGTTGATTTGACGTTTAAGTCGATGGAAGATTTTCGTCCTGAAAATGTGGTTCAGCAAGTGGATCCTTTGAAAAAATTGGTAGAAGCTCGCGAACGTTTGACTGATTTGCGCAACAAAATTTCGAATAATGAGCGCTTAGAAGATCTACTTGATCAAGTTCTGCAAAATACAGATCAAGTGCGTAAAATGAGTGTGGAGGCTGAAAATGAATAATGCCCAATCCGCTGCAGTTGCTCAAGATACCACTGAAGAATTTACGCTATTAGATTCAATTGTTGAACGTAGTCGAATTGCTCGAAATGAAGAAGAGCATGATCGAGCGAAAAGTTTAATTGGCGAACTTGCTAAAGAAGTGATGGCGGGGACGATTACTGTTTCAGAAAATATGACATTATCGATTGATAAGCGTATTGCTGAAATTGATGCGCTCATTTCGACGCAGCTCAGTAAAATTATCCATGATGAACAGTTTCAAAAAATTGAATCGACATGGCGCGGTTTATATTACTTTTGCCAAGAAACACCATCTAATCCATTGATTAAGATTCGTATGTTGAATACAACGAAGAAAGAATTAATCAAGGATTTTCAAGGCGCAACGGACTTTGATCAAAGTACATTGTTTAAAAAGATCTATGAAGAAGAATATGGGTCATTTGGTGGTGCGCCATATGCCACATTAATTGGCGATTTCGAGTTTGATCGTACACCTTCAGACATGTATTTGCTGGAACAAATTTCACATGTTGCTGCAGCTGCACATGCACCCTTTATTTCTGCAGCAGATGCTAACATCCTCGGGTTGGAATCCTTTACGGATATTGACCGTCCGCGTGAAGTATCTAAAATTTTTGAAACCGCTGAATATGTCCAGTGGCGTTCTTTCCGAGAAAGTGATGATGCGCGCTATGTTGCATTAACAATGCCACGTGTATTGGGCCGTCTGCCTTATCACCCTAAGGAAGGTACAGCGACTGAAGGCTTTAATTTTGTGGAAGAAGTCTCTGGGCAAAATCATGATGAATATTTATGGATGAATGCAGCCTATGCTTTTGGCACGCGTTTGACCAATGCTTTTGATATGCATGGTTGGTGTGCTGCCATTCGTGGGGTTGAAGGTGGTGGTTTGGTTGAAGGGTTACCTGTTCATACCTTTAAAACCAGTGATGGTGAAGTGGTCTTTAAATGTCCAACTGAAATTGCCATCACCGACCGTCGTGAAAAAGAACTCAGTGATCTTGGCTTTATTCCTTTAGTACACTGTAAAAACACGGATTATGCAGCATTTTTTGGTGCGCAATCGACGCAGAAACCTAAAAAGTATAATAGCGATTCTGCCAATGCAAACTCTGCTTTATCTAGCCAAATTCAGTACATTATGGCCGTTTCACGTATTGCACATTATTTAAAAGCCATGATGCGAGATAAAGTCGGAAGTTTTGCTTCGGCTGGAAACATTGAAACATTTTTAAATGAGTGGTTAGCTCAATATATTTTGCTTGATGACGGGGCTTCGCAAGAGGCGAAAGCGCAATATCCGCTGCGTGAAGCATCTGTCAAAGTTGTAGAGAACCCAGCACAACCGGGGCACTACAAATCTGTGGTTTTCTTAAGACCACATTTCCAGTTGGATGAGTTGTCAGTATCACTGCGACTTGTTACTGAGTTACCTCAGTCCTCAAACTAATTTGAGTGCCAACACATAATAACTTTAGAATAGGAAAAGATTACAAATGAAAGACATATACGTACAGTTCAGAGGTAAATATAAGGTCGATGGCGAGTCACGTGATACAGAGCACCAAGGCTGGTTAGAGGTGAACTCTTGGTCGCACAATATTCGTCAGCCAAAGTCTGCAACATCATCAAGTGTTGGTGGTCATACGGCGGAACGTGTTGAACATTCAGATATGTTGTTTGTTAAAGATTTGGATGCAACCAGTCCAAAACTTTGGGAAGCATGTTCAGCAGGTTATACCTTTGATGAAGTACAAATTGATTTTTATCGCGCAAATGGCGATAAACGCATCAAGTATCTACAAATTAAATTGAAGCATGTTTTGGTTTCAAGTGTTACACCAACAGTAAGTGAGGAAGGTGTTCCGCTTGAAGGGTTTGGTTTGAAATATGCTGCTGTGGAATGGACATATAATCAGCAAGATATTAATGGCACACAAAAAGGTGCTGTGACCAAGAAATGGTCTCTATCAAACAATACTGCATCATACGCTGCATAAAAATAACTGAAAAAATAAAGGCTAACCAACGTTGGCCTTTATTTATGCGAGATGATTTTAATCAACATGAATCTAGATCAGCTTTATCCCTATGGGTTTAGAAAAACGCTATTTGACCGATTACTACCGACAACTGAACAGGACCGATTGGGGATGTCTCTTCAGGAGCTACGTGAATCCGTCGCGACCGACTTAGAAGATTTGTTGAACAGTCGTATGGCCAATTTTAATGATTCAATTGATGCTTTTCCGTTGGTAAAAAAGTCCATTGTTCAGTTTGGAATCATTGATTTTGTTGGATTATCGACTGCGAATCCGACCGATCGCGATAAAATTTGCCAATCGATTGCTGCGTCTATTACTGCACATGAGCCGAGACTGAAACAAATCAAAGTCGAAATGTTGCTTGATGGACAGAATATGGGGGCGTTGTGTTTGAGTATTCAAGCCTATTTAAATATTCATCCTTTATATGAACCCGTGATTTTTGATGCTTTGCTCAAACCGACAACACAACAATATGTTATTTCTGCAAGAGCTTAATGGGGCTGATTTGTGATTGAAGAATTATTACCGTACTACGAAAAACAATTACAAGAATTTGGGCAGCAGTCCCGTGAGTTTTCGCAAAAATATCCAAAAATCGCTCAGCGTTTATCCTTAAACCAAGAGCAAGTAGATGATCCGCATATTGAACGCTTAATTCAGTCCTTTTCTTTAATTGCAGCAAGAATTGATAAGAAACTGGCGGACAGTTACGACATCTTTACCCGGTCTTTGTTTGAGGTGATGTTTCCTCAATACCTCAAACCATTTCCTGCATGTACTGTGGTCAGTTTTGAAGACTTAAATAAGTGTAAACAATTAACTGAAGCCCATCTCATTCCTAAAAATACTGCAATAAAATCAAGAAGTTTTAAAGGTGTACAGTGTGAATTTAGCACCACACAAGAGCTAAAGTTATTACCCATTGAGCTGAGTCACCTCAATTTTAAAACCAATCCTAGTGCGCATATGCATTTAAATCAAAATGCAACGCTTAGCTTAGGATTTAATATTTTTAATCAGACACATCGAATTTTAGAAAAAGAAAATTTGCCTATTTATTTGGATGCGATATCCAATTTTCCACTACAAGTTTTGGATGCTGTGTTCCAGTCGAGTACAGGATTTTCATTAAAGTTTGGTCATCGCGTCATCGACATCCCAAATCCGTTTAGTATCATGGGTTTTGCTGAAACTGAAAGTCTGTTGCCCTTGGATCAACATACACATCATGCATATCGGCTGTTGATGGAATATTTCTGTTTTTCTGAAAAATTTAACTTTCTCAATATGAACTTAGGTTTGTTAAAACATTTAGAAAAAGAGCAAAATCAGTTTGAAATTTTGATTCATCTTAAATTAAATTTAAATGATCAGGTCAATATTCGAAATTATTCTGAGTTGAATATCGCAAACTTTAAATTATATGTAGTACCAGTTATCAATTTATTTAAAAAACAGGCTGAACCTCAAAAAATTAATCATCAACAACTCGAATATCCTTTAATTACCGATGCTCATCATCCTGAGTTTTATCAAACTTATTCGATTACTAAAATGCAAATGATTCGTGAAAAGTCGAATAAAGATCAAACTACTTTTGACATTTATCCATTCTTTGCGATGAGTCATTATCAAAAGGATGAGACTCAGTTTTTTTATAGTTTGAATTCGGCACAGCTACAAAATAAATATGTTGAAACAGGCTATAGTATTATTTCAAAACATTTATCGCCTGAAACAACCAAATCTGATTTTATCAGTACGCAATTATTATGCTCCAATCGTGATTTACCCCATGAGGCATTGAGCCAAGCCAACAATATATTAAATTTGAATGATAGTAGTCTGGCACGGCGAGCTGTGGTTTTAAAAAGACCGAATAAACCCTATTACTTTGAACAAAATAAAAAAGAGCAATGGCGGATCATTTCGCATTTATCATTAAATACTTTATCTCTCACTAAGGGAGATGCTCTAAGCCATATTCAAGAACTACTTGAACTCTACAATCTGCCTCAGCTTAAAGAAAACCACCTTATTATTAATGCGATTCAGTCGGTTAATTTTGAATTAAAGCAAAAGATGGTGGATGCAAAACCATTCCCACTCTTTATACGAGGGTTGAAAGTAAATCTAGGGATTGATTCGAAAGTGTTTCGAGGACATAGCTTATATATTTTTAGCCAGTTGTTGTCGCATGTCTTTAATCTAAAAGTCCAGATGAACAGTTTTGTCGATGTTGTTATTTCAGATGCTCAATCTCAACAGGAGTTATACCAATGCGTGCAGAACGTTGGTGGCAAGACACTTCTATAGTTGATGTACTGGTTGAACAACCGAACGCTTTTGAATTTATTCAGGCCACGCGATTATTACGTCATGCGGAAGCTCCCCATGCTCAAAAAGAAGGGGATTGGGCAAAGCAGTTTAAGTTTCATAGTTCACTGAATCTCAATTTTCCGAATGCAGAAATTGAGAGTTTGACCCTTGACGAAGAAAAAATTCACTTAACCAACTTAATGATTGGTTTAACTGGGATTCAGGGCACCTTACCGTATAGCTATACCAATAAGATTAAACAAAGTGCGCGTATACAACGGAATGAAACACTTCATTTTTTAGGTTTATTTAATCACAAGCTCACGGCGCAATATGTGGATGCATCTTTAGCTTACCATTTACCGATTCGCTATGAGATTGAGCAAGAAAACCATTACCTCGATATTTTGCATGCACTAAATGGCTATGTGAGTGCGCAACATGAGCAACAGGACTTAGATGATTATTTTGCTGAATTCGCTGGATTAATGCAGGGGCAAAATAATACAGCACATGCGCTAAAAACCATGCTGAGCTGTGTGTTTAAGCAACCCTTTAAGATTAAAGAATTTGTTGAAGAGATCTTTCACTTGTCCCCTGAACAAAGAAGCACACTGGGGGGTAATGCCAACCAATTGGGCATTAATACCTTTTGTGGAGAAAATATCCGTCAAATAGATGGAAAAATTGAAATAGAAGTTGGCCCCGTCCCATACACCGAGTATTTAAAATTTTTACCCGATCAAGCTGAGAGTATAAAACTCAAACGATTACTCGCGAGCTGGCTCAGTCCAACGCTTGGGGTGGATTTAAGAATCATCCTGAGGAAAGAGGATATTCAACCGATTCAGCTGAGTTCAACGATGACCATTGGTTTATCACAAGGCGCTTTTTTAATGCCGATGCCGACCGAACACAATCACGAAACCTGTTATACATTGATGGGGATGGGGCATGCTTAAGCTCTTTATTGGTACTTTGAGCAGCTTATTGTTGCTTGTCGCAGGAATCGTCATTTTTTACTGGCGTGACATTCAGTATGACCCAACTGGGGCAGACCTGCTTAATTATTTACTTCTATTTCCACTGATTCTGTGCGTAATTTTATGGTCTCCAGTATTTATTTATCATGCCATTAAAGCTCACCAAAAGCGCAAAGAGCAGCAAAAACAAGCGCAAGTAGAACAGCATCTGGATGATGAGAACCAACAGGCTGAAGCTGTTGAAGTTCAGTGGTTAAACCTGAATATTTATTCCTCGTCTGCATATAGTGCCTTTGGGGAAAATGACGAGATTCTTGACGAGATTAAAAAATTTAAAAGCCCAGAGCTCGATACGCAATTACAAAATGCCTATGGCTTACCGATGCTGTCTTATCGCATACATGCACTAGACCATGTCATTACAAATCAGGACGATGATGAAGTCGTTGATCATCCGCGCCATCTGCGAATTCAAGCCCTGATCGAGCATCAACTAGAGCAACATGCAGAAACATTGTGGCAAATCTCACAGCATTTAAAGCAATCGGCCTTATTTTATGACAGTGAATTGGCCTATGAATATCGTATGCATCCGGCATGGATTGATCCTACGAGTGAATATGATAGCAATGAACCAGAGGAACAACCTGATGTGCAGCAGGTTGCTAAATTAAACCGTATCAATATACATATGCTGCTGCCTGAATCGATGTTACATGTTTGGAATGAAGAACAAAGCAGTGGTGTCGTACAGGATTATTTAAGTTCACTGGGCGTGATTACGCAGCAAATTCATCTTGAGCACCATTATTTCAGTCAAGAAACAGCCTATAAAGATTGGATGCTGTTATTGGAGCAAATTTCTCAGCAGTCAGAGGAAATCACGTTCATCCTGAATGTAGATTCTGAAATTGACCAAGAACTGCTCGATGAAAAAACATGGTTAACCGACCATTACTTGCCTGCTGAATATGCCTCTAGTTGGTGCTTAGCATCATCTTCTTTACCATTACTTGATATCAAACCCTTAAAACAACTCAAGATTGCGCTAAACGAGGCCAATCTTGCCAATCATTTTGCATCCCCACCGATGAAGCAATTAGAACAATTTAAAGATATTCAGCCTTTTGTGCTGATGCTCGATGATATTACAGACATTCAAACCATGAAAAAACTTAACCAAATTTTCGATCGAAGTGGGATTGAATCGCATCACTTCATTCATACCAAACAAAGCTTTGGACATACGCAGCATTTGGCCAAAGTATTTGGATTTATGTTGAGTATGCATTTGCCTGATGAGCTGATGGCGATGATTTATAGCACTGATCAATTGTCTACACATTGTTTTCTACATGCGTGTGAAGACAGTAATATCCCTGTAGAACCAACCATTTAAATTAAAAAAGAATAAGAGAGTATTGTGAATTCTTTATTTTATAACGTCTTAGGTTATGTTTGGCAGTATGTGAGCAACCCTAAAGCCATTATGGCTATATCGGGTTTTGTCGCACTAATGGCCATGTATAACGTCATTCCAGCCAAAATCTTTTGGCCTTTAATGATTTGTTATGTATTCGGGTTGATGCTGTGGGGGATTTATTTACTCATTGTACGTCGTCGACATGCAGCACAAGGTGAAGCTCTTGCCGATGCCATTGCACATGACACCAATGCAGAATATGGCAAACAAAAAAACAAAGATGAACTTCATTTGATTCAGCAACAAATGAAAGAATCTATTCAGTTGATTCGAAAATCAAAACTGGGGGATAAAAAGGGCAATGCTGCACTCTACGAGTTGCCATGGTATATGGTAATTGGTAATCCTGCTGCGGGTAAAAGTTCGGCCATTTATAACTCGGGTTTAAAGTTTCCTTTTGAAGAAACCCATCAAAAATCAGTTTCTGCTGGACTCAGCGGAACGCGTCATTGCGACTGGTTTTTTTCAACAGAAGGCGTGTTATTAGATACTGCAGGTCGTTATTCCGTTTATGCGGAAGATCATTTTGAGTGGCTAGGTTTTTTAAATATTTTGAAAAAAAACCGCTCAAAAGCACCAATCAATGGCTTGATTGTGATTGTCAGTATTGCTGAGTTGGTCAGTAACAGCCCAGAAAAGTCGATCAAATTGGCAAAGAATTTACGTGCACGGATTCAAGATCTCACTGAGCGCTTAGAGGTTTTTTCGCCTGTTTATTTGGTCTTCTCTAAAATGGATCTGATTGCAGGCTTTACTGAGTTTTTTGAATGTTATGAAGTCGGTGAGTTTGATCAGGTTTGGGGGGCAACACTGCCTTATACAACCGATGGGGCCAATAATGCTGTTGAATTGTTTGAAAAACACTATTCAATTTTATATGACGGTTTAAAAGGCGTCAGTACGACACATCTCAGCCGCCGACACTCGCAGAATATTTCTCCAAGTGTCATGACATTTCCTTTAGAGTTTAAGAGCTTAAAGCCTGCGTTAAAGACATTTATCGGCACGCTGTTTGAAGATAACCCTTATCAATTTAAACCTGTTTTCCGTGGCTTTTATTTCACCAGCGCACTTCAAGAAGGCATTATTGAAAGTCCAATGACCGAGCAAATTGCTCAAGACTTTTTATTGCAAAAAGGTTTAGACAATGAAAATGGCATTCCAACGCGCTCAGTTTCGCAAAACCATGGCTATTTTTTAAAAGGTTTATTTTCAGACATTATTCTGAAAGACAAGAACCTCGTTAAACAGCATATTAACCCTAGCCGAAAGCGTCAGCGTTATATTGCCTTTGTTGCCGCTTTATTTGGTGTAGCCATCATTTTAAGTCTATGGGTGTGGTCTTATCGGAATAATCAACAATTGATTGCAGACGTACAAGCCGATTTAGACAAAGTCGTTTTACTTGAAAAGCAATCGGGTCAAGAGTTGTCTACACAACTGAGTGCACTCTTGATTTTACAGGAACGTATGCAGCAGTTGGACCAATTTGAAGAAGATCGTCCTTTAAAGCTGGGTTTTGGTCTATATCAGGGAGATGAGCTGCAGGAGAAGCTAAAAACAGAATATTTAAAGGGTGTTGAGCAAATCGTCTTGATTCCAACACAACAAAATATTGCCCAATATCTACAGCGGGTGAAAAGCAATGAAGAAAAATTGCGCACAAACCATGCAAATGTAGAGCTGACACCTGTTGCAAAAACACAGCAATATTTAGAGCCTAATGATGCAAATCCACAAGATGCATACAATGCTTTAAAAGCCTATTTAATGATGGGTAATACTCAATATATGGATGCAAGCCATTTAAGTGATCAAGTCACACGTTTCTGGCGTTCATGGTTGGATAATAATCGTGGTCAAATGCCGCGCGGAGAAATGATCCAAAAGGCAGAGCAAATTTTGTCGTATAGCATGACTTTAGCTGGCGATCCTAAATTTCCAGTACTCAGCTCAGACAGCTTGGTGGTGGATCAAACGCGTCAAGTTCTCTTGTCTGTTGTTCGTGGAATGCCTGCACGAGACCGTGTTTATAATGAATTAAAAATGCGTGCGGCTGTCCGTTATCCAGCATTAACCATAAAGCAAATGCTTGGCGATGCCAATCAAAATGCAATCTTAGGGAGTTATGCCTTACCGGGTATGTTTACACATGCTGCATGGTCAGAATATGTTGAACAAGCCATCGATGAAGTTGCAAAACGTCCTACGGATACCAAAGACTGGGTACTCAACAGCACACAGTCGGATGACTTATCATTTAGTGGTAGTCCAGATCAAATCCGTAAACAACTCACAGAACTCTATAAAAAAGAATATATTGCGGAGTGGCGGAAATTTTTAGGTGCGATACATTATGCAAAAGCTAAGGATTACGGACAACAGGCGAGTTTCGTTCAAGTTTTAGGCGAGCCTGAAAACTCACCCATTCGAAGTGTTTTTGATCGCGTTGCGAAAGAAACCAGTTGGGACAATCCAGTCGTAATGGCAGAGCTGGCAGCGCCGCAAACAGGTTTTGTGGCTTGGTTTAAACGCAAAGTATTAAGACGAGATGAAACTCAGCTTGATGCCAAAGTCATGAATCAAGCGCAAGGCCCGATTTCTAAAGAATTCCAGATGTTTTATCAGTTGGTGCGTAAGCGTGATGATCAACAAAATAAGTCTTTGCTTGATGAATACATGCAATCTTTAGCTCAAGTCCGAAGTAAATTCAATGACTTGAAAAGCTCAGGTGATATTGGGCCATCTGCGATGAGTTTGGTTAAGTCGACCATTAATGAGCAAAATTCTGTCTTTAATACAACGCAGAAGTTGGTAGATGAAAAAATGTCTGTGGGCTTGTCTGAGGTTGATCAGAAACTGCTCCAAAAACTGTTGATGTCGCCACTGACACAATCATTTGAAAGTTTAATTCTCCCAGCACAAGATGAGATGAATAAGCTATGGGTTATGCAAGTCTACCAACCTTTCAATACGAACCTGAGTAAAAAATATCCTTTTAACTCTTCAGCGACACTGCAAGCAACCAGCAATGAAATTAGCCAGATTCTTGGCGAAAATGGCAGTATTGCGCGTTATGTCAAAGAGTATCTTGATCCACTGGTTATTCGTCGTGGTTATACCTTGACTTCTAAGACATGGAAAGATTTAGGGATTAGTTTAAATCCACAATTTGTAATGAATTTTCAAAGCTATGTTGCGCCAAGTAATGGCATGGCAACAGGAGCGTTAAATCAAGCTTCATCTGCACCTGCTGCTACGGCACAATCCAATTTTCAATTTTACCCAATTGAAAATCCTAAGTTTTTATCCTATACCATTGATATTGATGGACAAAGAATGCTTTATGAAAACGGCATTCAACAATGGGTGAATTTTGTATGGCCAAATGCTGGAGCAATTCCAGGTGCACGTATTACAGCCATTGATTTAGATGGGAAAACGCATACGATTTTTGAGGCGCCTGGTGAATATGGCATTAATCGTTTAATTGACGGTGCTGAGCGAACGCAACGTGGCGGAAGCTATGAAATGATTTGGAGAAATCAGCAAAATCCAGAGCTTGCAGTAAAAGTCAATTTCCGTTTAATCAGCGGGGACGCAAATGGTGGAGTAGGCGGGCAGCGCAGTTACAATGGCATGCAACTGGTCGATCAAATTGTCACCAATAAATCCGTACGTGTGGTGGCAGCGCAAACCACACCTTCAGCAACAGCTGCAAGTCCTAAAGCTCCAACACCAGGTATACAGGAGCCTCGTTTATGATTTCTCGAAAGTGGCTAGGTTGTAAGGAGTATTGCGATGGATGAACTGCGGACCTTAGCTTTATATTATGGAAAATGTCCTGCACGTGGTGATTTCTTAAAAACACGCGGCCAGTATGCCTTAATTCAACTGATTGATCAGTGGATTACTGAAGCATTAGAACATGCCATGCAATCAGAGGGATTTAGTCAAGCGTATGAAAAGCTACCTTCATTAGACTTTTTTATTGCCAATCCACAAGAAAATAATTTTCTTGTGGCAAATTTGATAGCCAGTCACGATAGTTCTGGTCGTCAATTTCCAATGGTTTTGAGTCATTTATTAGAGGTTGAAAATAGTTTTGATAATATTATTTATGCGCCATATCGCTATAAGCAAACTTTAATCGATTTATTTCAAAAGAATCGTGTGGTACGTTCGATACGTGACCCCAATATCGTGCTCGATAAATTATCTAAATTAAATAATGAGATACAGGTTTTTAATAACAGCGAAGTTTCGGCATTTTATGAACACCATACGATACATTCATTTGCTCAATTACTAAGAATGAGCAGTTACGAGCTTGCACAAAGCATGATTGGACTCGGGTTATTGTTACAACCCGTTATTCAACATGGTACTAGTCGCTTAACTAAAGTGTTGATTTTACCTATTAATAACTCTAGCTACTGCTATGAAATTGCAGCTTTTTGGGTCAATCTAATCAGTTTTTTTATTCAAAATCAAAATGCTGAGCTTCTGATAGGGATTTTACATAGCGAAAAACCGGTACTGCTTTTTGGCTTTCAAGGGGCAGATATTATGACCTTAAGTGAAATTTTCACGCAAAAGTTAGATTCAGATCACTGGGTTTCATTGGTTCAAGCCAATTGGATTGATGCATATTTAGAGCAAAATGCCGGTTTGGCAACGCTGGAGCAAGCTTTGTGTGAGCGGCAATTGAGCTTAATACAAGCTGTGAAACTTTTTAAAAAAACTTTTATAGATTAGTAAAATATGAAAATAAATCATAGATTTAAGTCGAATAAATGGCTGCTGACTTTAACGTTGGTTTTGAGCGTGAATGTCTGGGCTGAACCGATTATTGTTGAAGGTGTTGTTCCAAATGATGCCAGTAAGCAAATCATTTTAAACAAGATGTATAGTGTTTATGGCGCTGACCAAGTGATTGATAAAATAAAGGTTAAAGCGGTTAATGCTCCAAATGGTTGGAGTGAATCTGTTGCGAATATGGTGGTTCCAGAGTTAAAAAAAGTTCACCAAGGTAAACTTTCTGTACGTGGTACGCAAATGGAACTTAATGGAAAAATATCGAGTTCAAATGAAGTTCAGCCAACAACAAGTTTATTCCAAAGTTTAGTAACGCCACCATATCGCTTGAATGCGCAGCTTTCTGTCAATCAGGCTGAACAGCAAATCATAGATGAAGCGCTTAAAAACAGAATTATAGAATTTGAATCTGGCAGTGCAGTTTTGGCTGTGAGTGGGACTCAGATCTTAGATGAAATGGCGGTGGCTCTAAATAAGGTTGGTGGGAAAAAGGTCAAAATTATTGGACACACAGACAGTTCAGGTGATGCTGCAAAGAATCTTGTTTTAAGTAAAGAACGTGCTGTAGCTGTTAAAAACTATTTGATCAATAAAAGTATTGCAGCAGAACGCTTAAGTGTCGAAGGTTTGGGCTCGAACAAACCTGTTGCTGATAATGCAACTGCAGATGGCCGTAAGAAAAACCGTCGAATTGAATTTGATGTGATCTAAGTTATTTATAAAAAGCCACATAATCAATTGTGGCTTTTTATAAATAACTTAGATTACGTATAATGTATATTATGTTAAATAGAATATCCAAGAC
>X328_Prussian_Carp__coassemble_70_pt1 | contig 27954 bp, 25 predicted proteins | sample X328_Prussian_Carp__metabat2_low_PE_002 | metagenome-assembled genome bin X328_Prussian_Carp
CACTGAAAAGAATTGGAGAGTAGGGATGTAAATGAGCATTCAAGGGGGGATTTTCGGTCAAAATAAAGGACTTATTTTATAAATTGAGCCTGTGAGAAATGAATGCTTTGATTGAGCTGTTGGCGAGTGTTGATCACTTTTCATTAGAGCAGATGGTGATGCCGTGTAGTGGACGTTGATGCAGCCTAAGTAGATGGCGTGGTTGGATGTGATTAAGGAGTGTCGCTCTTATAGGGATTTTGTGGCGAGTAACCTTAACAATAGCAATAATCGTCAGATTTCGATCAAACGACTGCCCTACAAATATATAAGACAGTCGCATTTTTATTTACCAATCGACGCGTTTTAATAAAATGTCTTTATACATTTTAAAGTCACAAACGAAACTGTAAAACGGATATGTAAATGTGGCTGGTTTATTATGTTCAAAAAAGAAATGACCGACCCAAGCAAATCCATAACCCACCACAGGCAAAGCCCAGAGTAGTTTTGCATTTTTGGTCATCGCCGCAGCCGCAGTAATCCCGATCACACAGGTGGTTCCCACAAAGTGTAAACGTCGGCAAGTGGGGTCTTCATGCTGAGAAAGATAGAAGGGATAGAATTCTTTTAAGGTTTTATAACGGCCATCACTTCCTTTAATTTGCACAGCAGGGCTTGCAACCAATGCAGAAGAAAGATGGGCGTTATTCACCAAATCTTGCATATTGTTTTTAATTTGGGTTTGGGTATTCTGTAACATGTCCTACTCCTTTAGTGTTTACTAGGCGTAGTTTTAAACAGCAAACCAAAGATGGTCTTGAACGAATATGCTATCGCAAAGCAAGGATGCGAGTTTAGGGTTAGCGCATCAAAGTAAAATTTACACTTGGGATGGTGTCATTTTGTATGTGACTCATGAGCAGTTGAATAATGCCCATGCCCATTTTCCAGCACTTTTACAAATTGGCTTGGGCACACCTTTTGCAATCACTTTAGACGACCAAGTACGTCGTTATCACGATATTGTGGTGATGGCACCCAATGTGATGCACAGTACCGATTCAGAAAATCAGCCTTATCTTGCGCTCATGATTGATCCTGATCATGCACTCTATGGACACTTGTATCCATTGCTGAATGGCGAACAGATTTGTTCTTTACCTGCCGCTTGTCTTGCTACGTTTCATTCACAGTTTCAAAAGTTGATCGCTGGGCAACTCACTCCTGATGAAGCCAAACAATTGGTTTTAACGCTACTGTCGACGTTAAACCCAAATCCGTTGCAGGTATTGCCATGGGATGCCCGCGTTTTACAAGCCTGTCGTTATATTCAACAACTTGTACCTCAGCAGATTCCCACAGTAGCTCAAGTCGCGGCATATACGGGACTGTCTGAGTCGAGGCTGATGCACTTGTTTAGTCAGCAATTGGGGATTTCAATGCGGCGCTACATTCTTTGGTTGCGTATTCGCTATGCCATCAAACTCTGGGCAGCAGGTCGGAGTTTGATTGATATTGCCTTGGAAGCGGGTTTTGCCGATCAGGCACATTTCACCCGAACTTTACGTAGCATGGTCGATTTTGCACCCTCGATGCTGAAAGGCAAAACCATCTTCGTGAATGACTGTATTAAAACACCATCGACGTCATAGCGTGTTAAGTTGCTTGATAGCACACGGAAATAGCAGAATCATTCAAGACAGGTTTCGCTATTTTACGAAGAATCAGTTTATGTTGAGAGAAGGACTTAAGCAGGGTTGGGCTTTTTCCTTCAAGCTCAATGTTAACTTTAATGGATAGAGATAATAGGGATAACAAATGACCAGTTTACATGCGATGAAAAGTCTAAAAGATGTCGTGTCAGAAAAAGAATGGGATGCGCGTTGTCAGCTTGCGGGGTTGTACCGTCTAATTGCGCATTTCCGCATGACCGATTTAATTGATACGCATATTAGTCTACGTGTACCCGACGAAGACGGTCATTTTCTGATTAATCAATACGGCATTCCCTTTGAAAAAATGACGGCTTCGCATTTGGTTAAAATTGATTATGCAGGCAATATTATTGCGGATTATGATCAGGGCAAACTGGTCAATACCGCAGGTTTTGTGATTCACTCCGCGATCCATGATGCACGTAAAGATGTGCACTGCGTGATTCATACGCATACCGCAGATGGCATTGCAGTGTCTGCACAAAAACACGGTTTATTGCCTTTGTCTCAACATGCTTTGAAGTTTTATAACAAAGTGAGCTATCACGAGTATGAAGGGGTGGCGTTATTGACCGAAGAGCGTGAGCGTCTCGTGAAAGACTTGGGGCAAAACCGAGTCATGATTTTACGTAATCATGGTTTGCTATCGACAGGGGATTCGATTCAACGTGCTTTTCACGAGATCTATTTCCTTGAACGTGCATGCCAAGCGCAGATTAAAGCGATGGCGGGAGGAGCAGAGCTTCATCTTCCGTCTGAAGCTGTACGTCAACATACGGCTCAACAGTTTGAAAGTGAATTGATTGAAATGGTGATGCTGAAAGCATGGAATGCCGCGCTGTCTTTAATTGAGCATCAACGCGACGAGTATTGTTCATAAGCCATTCAACCATTTTAATAAAAGCCTCTATTTCTAAGTAGAGGCTTTTATTATGTTAAGTTTTGCTGTTGAGCTAACACATTTTTGAGCGTTTCGAAAATACGCGGATCTACCGATTGTGCGACATTGAAGCGTAAGAAATTCTGTGCATTTAAGGATTGGCTAAACGCATTTCCTGGTGCTAAAACAACGCCGTGTTTTAAACACTCTCGCGCAATGAGCGCAGCATCGAAACCGTCGGGAAGTTTACACCAGAGGAATATGCCCGCTTGTGGGACTAGCCACGGGTGAATATTTAAAGCTTCGAGCTGAGTGATGACTTTTTGCATTTCATGGGCAAGGCGTAAGCGCACCGTTTCCATATGCTTACGATATCCACTGTCTTTTAAGGCAATCAGCACCATATCGGCGGCAAGTCGGCCTCCACCAAAAGAGGTGGCGATCTTTAAATCGATTAGATTTTCAATCCATTCATTTTTGGCCACGATATAGCCACAGCGCAAAGAGGCTGAAATCGTTTTTGAAAAACTACTAACTTGAATGACACGATTGAGTCCATCAAAAGCAGCCAGTCGTGGGGCAGGGGTATGTTCAAAGTCGGCAAAAATATCATCTTCCACAATGACTAAATTGGTTTGATCGACCAATTTAAGTAAGCGATGCGCCGTGACGGGGGAAAGCACTGCACCCGTTGGGTTGTGTATGCCTGAGTTGGTGATATACAGCCGTGGTGAGTGTTCAGCTAAAACAGACTGAAAGATCTCCAAATCTGGGCCATGGGGGGTATACGGTACACTCACAATATTGATGCGATGGGCTTTGAGCAGCGCATGAAAATTAAAATAACAAGGGTCATCGACAATAACAGTATCCCCAGCTTCCAATAAAAAACGACAGATCAAATCAATTGCTTGCGTGCCAGACTCGGTGAGCATGATGTGTTCAGGCGAAGCTTCAACGCCAATATGAGTTAAACGACGAGAAATTAATTGTCGCAGTTCAGGATGTCCTGCTGGTGTTGCATATTCCACCAGTTCTAAGCTATCTGCTTTTGCCATGCTACGCAGAGCACGTCGAACACCTGTCTCATATAACCATTCGGGTGGTAACCAGCCGCAACCCGGTTTGAGTGTGCTGTGATCTGTATCCAAGGCTTGTCGAGAGACCCATAAAGGATCGACCTCTCTATCTAGCTTAGGCCCCATTTGGGCTAAAGCCAGTGGCGCGACGGGGCCAGACACATAAAAGCCTGATCCGGGTTTAGACAGAATGATGCCTTCGGCCATTAAACGTTCATAGGCTTCGACAACGGTTGAAACAGAGACCTGCAATGTACGTGCTTGTTGGCGCACAGAGGGAAGGCGATGACTGGGGAGATAGGTGCGTGAGCTAATTTTGAGTTTAATTTCATCCATGACTGCATCAATTCGAGTTTGGCTGCGCATTCCATTTCTCCTAAACTGTATGGGCTTTTTATACATAACAGTTTTTATTTATTGTACTGGATTGTATCTCGATTCAAACATGTGGTCTATGTTCAACTTGAGCGATTAACGATAAGAGAATCACGCCATGAAACAGGCAACCAGCGGCTGGGTAAACGGATTAATCGGTGTCGCTATTTTTGCGGGCTCTTTACCTGCAACACGGGTCGCCGTTGCCGATTTTAGCCCCATCTTTTTAACCAGTGCACGGGCCACAATTGCAGCGCTATTAGGATTGTTTTTTCTGGTGTTACTTCGCCAAGCACGTCCGACCGCTTCAAACATACCTGCACTTGCAGTCAGTGCATTGGGCGTGGTCATCGGATTTCCACTCTTAACCGCTTTGGCCCTACAGCATGTAAGTTCTGCTCATTCCATCGTTTTCTTAGGATTATTACCTATTAGTACTGCAATTTTTGCAGTTCTACGCGGAGGTGAACGGCCCAAGCCACTTTTTTGGTTGTTTTCAGTGCTAGGAGCCATTTTTGTAGCAGGCTATGCTGCACTTGGAGAGACGAGTACTGCATGGAAAGGCGACCTATACATGCTGGCAGCAATTATTCTATGTGGGCTGGGCTATGCAGAAGGAGCAAAACTTTCGCGAACACTGGGCGGTTGGCAAGTCATTAGTTGGGCTTTACTGCTCTCGTTACCAGTGATGTTGCCAATAGCATTATGGAGCATGCCTGTTTCATTTCAGCATGTCAGTACAGCCGCATGGATAGGACTGGCTTATGTTTCTGTCTTTAGCATGTTGCTAGGTTTTGTGTTTTGGTATCGAGGATTAGCACAAGGCGGCATTGCATCTGTTGGTCAACTGCAATTATTCCAACCCTTTATGGGACTTGCACTTGCCGCTCTATTACTACATGAAAGCGTGAGTTGGATGATGTTGGTCGTCACTTTGGCAGCCATTATCTGTGTGGCTGGGGCGAGAAAATATGCTTGAACATACGACGTTCTACTTTATCTTGATGGAGTAAAATTCCGAATGTCATCTCTATCGTCAAAGATACAATTTATCTTTGACGATAGAATCTTACTAAACACTATTGTTAAGTATCTATCTGTTATAAAAATCTGCTCTTGATTATCTTCTGTTCATAAGTAGTGAGGTGTTTTTTATTCCTCGAATAAAATCTTGCTGTATAGCAACAATGCTGTATATAGTTTTAAACATAGGCTGGTCAAGCGATGCTTAAATTCGCAGCATGTTGAGTGTTGATGATAAGTCTTCGGACATGCAGAGCGAAAAGATCACCGCTGAGACATCCTATCCGTACAGGCGTAGACCTTAGTGAATAAAATTAAAATAGCGTGAAATTGGCATGGATTGCCAACAACCAAGATGGGAACAAGATGAGTGCAGAAGTAGATTCACTAGGACTGGTTGGGCCTGTTGTACTGTTGAGTGCAGCGGTCATTGCCGTCCCTATTTTTAAACGTATTGGTCTAGGTTCGATATTAGGCTACTTAATTGCTGGATTGATTATTGGGCCATTTGGTTTTGCCTTTTTTAACAATCCCACAGCCATTTTACATATTGCTGAACTCGGCATCGTGATGTATCTCTTTATCATCGGATTGGAGATGCAGCCTTCGCACTTATGGAGTTTGAGGAAAGAGATTTTTGGATTGGGCAGTTTGCAAATCCTTATTTCAGTCATTGCCTTAACGGGTATGGGCATGTTGTTTGGCTTTAGCTGGAAAATAGCGTTCATTGGAGCTGCGGGTTTTGTTCTGACGTCGACTGCGATTGTGATGCAACTGTTAAATGATCGCGGAGAGCTGCATCAACGACGTGGTCAAAAGATCGTTGCGATCTTATTGTTTGAAGACTTATTGATCGTTCCCTTATTGGCATTGGTTGCATTTATGGCACCCAATCAAGCAGCGGAAAGCTCATCTATCGATTTACAAGGGATTGGCATCGGACTGTTGGCCATCGCTGGATTAATTGTTGCAGGGCATTGGTTACTCAATCCATTATTTAAAATTTTAGCTGCTGCTAAAGCACGTGAAGTGATGACTGCTGCGGCATTGTTGGTGGTATTGGGCGCGGCATTACTGATGCAACTCAGTGGTTTATCCATGGCACTGGGCGCATTTTTAGCGGGAGTGTTACTGTCCGAATCGACTTTCCGTCACCAAATTGAAGCGGATATTGAACCCTTTCGAAGCCTATTACTCGGCTTATTCTTCTTGGGTGTCGGGATGTCTTTGGACTTGGCAGTGGTCAGGCAAAATTGGCCGCTGATTGTCAGTGGTGTAATTGCGTTGATGTTGACCAAAGCGCTGATGATCTATGTGGTCGCGCGTTTGACCAAGAGTAATCATCCCGAAGCTTTAGATCGTGCATTACTGATGGCGCAGGGGGGCGAGTTTGCCTTTGTATTGTTTAGTGCCGCGACGACAGCTCAAATTATTGACAATACCATCAAGTCGAATTTAACCGCGATTGTCGTATTGTCTATGGTGCTAACGCCAATCATCGGCGTGTTGTTTAAACGCTTTACCCTTGAACAGGATGAAAGTTCACTTGATCAGGTCAGGGTTGCCGATGGCTTAACGGGTAAAGTATTGATGATTGGGTTTGGTCGCTTTGGTCAAGTGGCCAGTCAGCTGTTATTGGCACGTAGTGTGGATGTGACCATTATTGATAATGACGTCAATATGATTCAAAACGCGGAAAAGTTTGGTTTTGATGTCTACTATGGCGATGGATGTCGTTTAGATATTTTACATGCTTCAGGGGCAGATACCGCAGAAGCAATTTTAGTCTGTGTCGACCACAAAGAAACGATTAATAAAATTGTAGAGTTGGTGAATGCTGAATTTCCTTTGGCTAAGCTGATTGTTCGTTCCTATGACCGTGAACACGCGCTGTATTTGTCCAAGAAAAATGTCAGTCTGATGGTTCGAGAAACCTTTGAGTCTGCATTGGCTTTAGGTCAAATGGCCTTGCAGCAACTGGGTGCAAGTCAGGATGAAATTCAGCAGGTGAGTGAGGATATCCGAGCTTTAGATAATCAACGTTTTGAAACGGAAGTTGCAGCTGATGATGTCAAAGCGGGCATAGGTATACAATATACGCAGCGCAACCCACGACCTACTGCACCCTTGATTAAGCCACAACATACGGGGCAGTTGTTAAATGATGCAGAACTAGAAAAACAGAGTGAAGTAGATGATAGAACTTAAAAATATGAGTTGAATCATCTTGCATGAAAAGGCCTATTTTAGGCCTTTTCATTTTTGAACAGATGGATCTGAAAGCACTGCATGATTTGGCCTAATTTTATATTGAACGAAAGTTATATCAGTCCGATGATGTCGAACGGATACAATTTCGACCATCATTCTTGGCTTGATAGAGTTTTTGATCTGCCAATTTAATCACATCTTGAATATTTTCTGAGTCTTGAGGCCACGAGGCGATACCAATTGAAACCGTGATCGTTCCAATTGGGTCAATGTAGCTTTGTGCTACTGTTTTACGAAGTCGTTCAGCTGCTATATAGGCAATCTTTGGATCTTCGTGTACCACAAAGACAATAAATTCTTCTCCACCGACACGGCAGCACACATCATGTTGACGAAAGTTACTTTTCATATGAGAAGCTAACTTTTTCAATACGTGATCACCTTGATCATGCCCATAGTTATCATTCACTGCTTTAAAGTGATCGATGTCCAATGTCAGTACCGAAAAAGGTGTATTGGTTGCTTCTAATTCATTTAAAAACAGTTTCATACCACGGCGGTTATAAAGTCCCGTCAGCGGATCGGTATTCACGTGTTGTTTAAGCTCTGCAATTTCATCTTTAAAATGTTTGGAGCTAAGCAAGAGAGCGGTGCGAAAGCGTAAAGCCTCAAAATACCAAGGATCGATGTTTTTAATGTCTTGATCAATATTTGGGCGCGTCAACATGCTGGCCATTTGTGCAAGCTTATTGAGTGGTGACGAAATCCAGTAAGAAAGTTTCCACACAAAAATGAACAAGAGTAAATAGAAGCCGAGCATAGCCAGTGTTACTTTAATGATGATCGAGTTGGCTTGGCTTAATAACTCTAACGTCGGTTGTTGTGACACCACAACCCAATTCACACTTGGAATTGCCGCAAACCCCGCAAGGTTTTCGATCCCTTTACTATTGACCAGTGCAATCTTTCCAGTGGGGTGGGAGGTAATATATTGCATTCCTGTGTTATTTTTTAATGAATCGCCAATGCGAGCTTTATCTGGATGGAAGATGATCTTATTTTTATTATCAACAACATAAGTATAACTTTTCTTATAAGAATAAGTGGTAGCTAACAGCTCACTCACCAAGTTTTCTTTATTCAAATAAATCGAGCCCGTGACGATACCGAGGAACTCATTTTTACGATTAAAAATAGGCTGAGCAATCAGCACAATTAAATTGTTTGACAAGCCTTTGTATGGAGAGGAAATATAGGTTTTCTTGAGTTTTAATGCTTCGGTAATACCTGGAGTTTTATATTGTTTTTTTTGATTAACATGTAAGGTCTCGGGTGAGTACTCCAAAATAAAAGCATTTTTATCGATAATCGTGATTGAGTTAAATTTTTGTGATTGACCTTTAAGACGCGTAACTTCAGCTTTTAAAACCTGTTGATTTGAGAAATCTTGACCAACAATTTGAGCACTATAGCGTAGCTCACTCAACATACTTTCAAAATATTTGTCGGTACTAAATGCAATTTTTGAGGCATAGCGTTGATTGGCAGCTAAAGAGTTTTCGGTTAACTGTTCTTTGATGACATAGTTCAATACAAAAATTGAAATTAGAAACAAGCTTGAGACACAGCCAATAATTAAAATCAAAATAAGTTTTTGTAAATCTAAACTATGAAAAACAGATTTCTTGATCACTCATGCCCCCAAGACAAGAACAGATTTTTTAAAGTTTTGTTGTGACGCCTGTAGAAGCTCAATTCTCATGATTGAAATCAATCTGGGTGAAAATTGCTCGAATTTGCTTGCTGGTATTTTTCTAAGTATAGAGAAACTTCATATTAATATATATGTAATTTTTCTATAAAAATTACATTAGTTTTCATTAAGATAATATGAATAGTACACAATAGCGCATAATCAATCAAAAGCACTATTAAAGTTTAATGAAAACAACATTAAATTGACATGCCTAAACGTAATAATGAGCTCTTTATTATTTCGATCATTGGAGAACAAACATGAATGTCTTTGGCATCGCATTGATCACTTTATTATCATTCATCGGGTTAGGGGCACTCATTACAGGTTTTGCTGTGGGCGAAACATTCTTTATTGTGATTGGATTACTTATATTTATTATGACCTTTTTGGTTTGGTTAAGCCTTAAAGATAAAGTTTCAAATCCTTTTAAAGACTAAGAATGTTGTAATTGATTGAATTTTATACCTTTGCTATAAGTGAATGTTCATCGAACTTAGATAGGCATTATGTTCTTTGTATCTACTCAGTGTGTATATCATATGCAGTACCAGCCCAAAGGCTGGTAGCTTTGCATTTTTTGAGTCTATGCTTCAATCCAATTATCTTTAATTTCTTGGGCATCTTTGCTTAACATGACCTGATCCTCTCGAATTTCTCTTACCCATGCACTTGGGATAATATGGTGTTTCCCATCGCCATGTTTGGTGAGTTTGATCTCTTTACCTTCTATGTGGTCAACATCTCCAATCTTCGTTCCACATACGGCAATTACACTAGAATGTTCTTTAATGTCTGAAATATTAATCGTGGTCATGATGTACCTCTATCTTATTCATCGAACAAAAACGAAGATTTACCCTAACCTAATTTCTCCTATTCATGGGCTTTTGAAATACAACAGCAACATATTATGTCTTAAAATTTACGGAGTATAAAAATTGTCATTCTGTGTTTTATTTATAGAGCGCTAAGTTGATTAAATTATGCTGATGTTGTTTTATTTTCCATTTAGCCAGCGTTTATTTACTGAATTTCCAGCATTATTATAATGAATGACTTTTGCATAATTACCTACAGCTGTTGCATTATCAGGAATATCTTTGGTGACCACACTACCTGCACCGATGGTGGCATTATCGCCAATTTTAACATGATCGATAATACAGACATTTGGGCCAATATATACATTGTCGCCAATTACAGCGGCCTGACGACCGCCATTGGCACCAATCGTTGTAAACTGCGATAGGTTGACATTGTTTCCAAGAACAGTAGTTACGTTGACAATCAAAGGTCTCTCATAACAGATGAACAAGCCATAGCCCATTTTTGTGGTGCAGTGGATATCGATCCCTTATTTCTTCTTACAGTAAAAATAGAGTAGAGCAGTTTGCCGATCTGCTGTTTGCAAGCCGAAAGACGTAACCAACGCTAAAGTTCAAAACTGTAATTAAACAAATCAGTTTTGATAAATGAGTTTAGTTTTGTATTGCCACAATACCGATATAAATCACTCAAAATCAATTGAACTAACATGGAAAAGAACTCATAGGTTGAATGCGCGATTTTACTTGATTTGACGCTGAGATGTTATCTCGATTTTGCCTTTCAGTATGGTCTCTTATTTTTAAAAAATATCAATTGGCTTTTATTTGTACAGTTGTTTCGAAATGTCATAGGCTCTTGTCGAGAGTAAAAAATGCTTTTATATTGTACTTACAGTAGGTCGATAACTAAGACGCTACGATGTAGTTGGACGGATCAATGACAGCTCGTTGAGTTTGGAACGAAATGTTCAAACAATAAATCAGCACTAGCCTTCCAACATAGAAAAGCTCGCAGCAATGCGAGCTTTTTTTATGTGAAAAAATATGACTATGTATCTCGGTTGTTAAGCATATTTGATTTAAGTTTATGATTTATAGTTATGATTTTGAAAATATTTATATAAATTAACATTGCGATAAATTCTAACAACTCTAAGGGCGGTGTTGGAAAAAACTTGTGCTATAAGATTAAGCAGAGCTAAAAAAAGAAAAGGAAAATGACCATGACTCAGCTTGTAGATGTAAAGGTAAAGGACCAATACAGCCAAACGTATAATGTGAAGGCCCAGTTAAGACAAGTACCTGAAAACTCCGAAGCAGAACGTTTGGATTTGTTTAAACGAATTGAACATATCGTTGTTGATGGTGAAGTGATTCTGCCTAGTATTGAACTGTTATTTGAAAGTCGGCAAACGGAAAATATATACCGAGTTGTTGATTAACCCTATTGAAAAAAGCCCATGTTTACATGGGCTTTTTTATGGGCGATCTATATCGAGTTAAGTTATCCCATCGCAGAATATAAGGGATAAATTTTTTGAGCGATTATATTGAAGATCATAAAGTGAAATTAGGATATCACTTCACACATAGTTCCTATTTATCAAGCTGTTTGATGAATGGTTCGAGTAACCATTGTGCCAAAGTCTTAAACAGTCAATGAAAGACGTTAAGATTTATTGCCTGAAGAAAATATAAAACTTGTAGTCTTTAAATCTTAACTAAGGCCGAAAAAGACTCAATTATTATCCTTTGAATCTATTTATTTAAGCTGCCTGCAAACGCAACAGTGAGTGATTGATCTGTTGTAAGTGTTGGTTGAGTACTGTGGGTTCTATTCGACTTTCCTGCAAGGTCGTAATCCATTGCATTTGGCAGCGTTTGAGACTGTGTAAGTCTGTCGCCGATTGAATTTGAAGAATGAGTTGTTTTGCCATTAAGCCACAATAACGTTGTAATAAGCTCATCATCAAATCGCGTGTTTCTTCAAAGCTATAAGCTTTAAGTGGTGGGGCTGGGCTTTGTGTAGGAGCGGGTGGTGTAGGAGTCTGCGCTGTACTGTCTAAATCTATTGGATTGACGTTATTCTGACTATTTTCGAGTACAGACGTCGATGATTGAGCCTCCGATGACGGCTGTATTGGGCTAGAGACGTGAGCTGTTTGTGTGGAATGAATTAAACCTAATTCAATTAATTGTCCGAGGATTTCAGGCGTTGCGATGCGTTGTTTGAACTGGTCAGCCAATTGTTCAAAATCTTCTGTACCAATTAAAACCAATAGTCGTCTTTGACGCGCATTGAGTGGGATATGACGTTGTTGTAAAGCATCTAAACCTAATGCTGTTTTTTGATAATGATTCATACCTTAATTTACTCCCCCGAACAAATAAATTAAGGCTGAACATACAGGGTGAAAATTACAACAATATTAAGAATTTATGACAATACATTTTAGAGCGTTTTAATGCTCGTATTTTCTAAAGCTTTACGTAAGTATGGATCGAGTTCATCTTGACGCATTAACCACTGAATATAGTCAGCAGGGAGTTCGGCAATCGCTGTTCCGCGATGTTTGCCAAAATTAATGACTCGCGGAATACGAGCATCTTCAGAGACAGCAAATAATTGCTCCATGCTGTTTATTTTTAATTGATGAACCACATGCATTAAAATATTGGCCGTTAAAATAATATCCATATCGGCACGATGGGCTTTTTTAATCATTTCACGGGCTTTTTCACTGCCTTTTGAAATCATATAAATGAGTGCCGAAATATTGTGGGCTTCAGCATCAGGCCAGACCAAACGTGCAAGGGCGAGTGTACAAATCGCTTTAATATGAGAAGTATCGACACCACATTTTTCGATAGCACGAATATCATAATCAATATTATGACCAATGATGTATTGCGTTTCGGTAGGTAGTTTAAAGGTCGTATAGTGAGGCTTCCCAACGAGGTCTGACTCTAAAATATGATGCACAGCCATCGCTGCGAATGAGATCGGTTCATCGACGGTATAGAGCTGATCAAATACTTGGCTTTTGTCTAGGCTTAATTTGCCATTTGCAATTTCAATCGGTGCATATGCAATCTCAATGGGTTGACCATTTAGGGTATGGGTTTCTGTGTCGAGAATAATGGCTTGCATGTGCATATCCGAAAATTAAAAGCTGAATAAATTTATCATTTTCAAGACTATCAAGACAGCCTATGACTGCCAGATTTGTGGTTTATTCGCTGATTTTGTGCGGTGATGTTGTTTAAATCATCTGGTGAAGCTAGGTGATTAGAGATCAGGCTTTATTAAGCAAGGGAAAAGTTGGAAGCTACTTGTCGATTTATTTAGGCGGGTTGAAAAGGAAAATGATTGCTTAAAATTAAAATAATTCTTTGGGATTCGGTTCAAACAAAGACTAGAGAAGAGCTCACTGCCTGAATTCAGTTGTAGGATCAGGATTTATTTTGAACTCAAATTACCAGTTTTTATAACAATGGTGAGTGCGCATTTGCAGACAATGTTCACTTTGTATCATTCTCGTAACTGGTCTTGCCATGCGTCATTTTGAGGCGTAAATCATTAATGTATTCAAGTGATTTGAATCGTTACAACAAGAAAAAATGTCATTAAGGAATTTTAAGATGAAAAAACATATATTGGCCGTGTTCGTCAGTAGTTCTGTGCTTGTTTTAACAGCCTGTGGAGGAGGGGATGGCGATTCAACTTCTGTTGGTGTGGATGATGGGATTCCTAAAAATAATATTGTTAATCCAGTCGTAACTACGCCAACAGCATATACAGCTACAGATATGTCAGCTACGGCTGGTGAAAGTGTGGTCATGACTTATAAAATGCTGGGTCAGGACAATAAAGAAACTCGCGCAACGGCATTGCTTTTTACCCCTAAAACAGTAGCTCCCGCGAAAGGTTGGCCAATAGTGGTGTGGGCACATGGTACTACTGGTGTTGCTGATATTTGCGCGCCAAGTAAATCTTCTATGGATCCCGATGTAAAATCGATGATTAATGAGTTACTTAGCGCGGGATATGTCGTTGTTGCTCCCGATTACGAAGGACTGGGAGAGCCAAGTGGTACAGAAGCCCATCCTTATCTTAATTTAAAAAGTGAAGCTTTTTCGATTACAGATGCAGTAGTTGCAACACGTGACTACTTAACCAAGCAAGGTAAATCGGTTTCAAAAAACTGGGTGACGGTTGGACACTCACAGGGCGGTCATGCTGCTTTAGGTGCTGGTGAATATCAAAGTCGCGCGCAGTTAGATTATAAGGGGACAGTTGCAATTGCACCTGCGTCTAATTTAAAAACGATCTTTCAAGCGGGTGCTACAAGTGTTGCAAATTTGCCAGCAATTCAACAGGTAGCTACTTATACTTCACTGAATACCTATGCTGCACTCATCACTGCAGGTATGCAAAATCCACCCAATATAACTTTGTACGGGCAAGTGTTTGAGTCTGAAGCAGCCCGTATTGCACGAACAGCTGAATCGGCATGTTCAGGGACTGTTTCTGTAAATTACTATACGGAAATGTGGGCTTTAGCGACTGGCTATAACACATTAAATGGATATTACCCAAAAACAGGATTTCTAGATTTGCCAGTCATAAAAAACTTTTTAGATAACACATCTCAGCCTTTGAAGGTCAAACAAACAGCGCCAATTATTATTTATCAAGGCACCAATGACACGACTGTTCCAAGAGCGATTACGAATATTTTATATGCTGGTGCTTCTCAAGCTGGAAACAATATTCGTTATGTGACTGATGACAGTGAAACGACGAAATGGACCCATACCACATCGTTTAGTGAAAATATCGATGATATTGTTGATGATGTCAAAACTCTCATGCCAATTCAGTAATTTGCTTTGACTCAAATCGCTCATGGAGTTCTGCTTCATGAGCGATTTTTTATTTAAAACTGCGTAAAGTTCGTTCTCGAAATTTATAAACTTCATGCTACAATACGCGCCAATCTTAGCACGGCTTAAAAGCCCTAATTTCATAGGACCTCGCTAATGTTTGCCAATATCTCAATTGCTGAATTTGATCCAGAAATCGCGCAAGCAATCACAAATGAAGATGCTCGCCAAGAAGCGCACATCGAACTGATTGCTTCTGAAAACTATTGCTCTCCAGCAGTAATGGAAGCGCAAGGTTCAAAACTTACAAACAAATATGCTGAAGGCTACCCAGGCAAACGCTACTACGGCGGTTGTGAATATGTAGACGTGATTGAACAATTAGCGATTGACCGTGCTAAAGAGCTTTTCGGTGCAGATTACGCAAACGTTCAACCACATGCAGGTTCACAAGCAAACTCTGCTGTTTACTTAGCCCTTCTTAACCCAGGCGACACTGTTTTGGGTATGAGCTTGGCTCACGGTGGTCACTTGACTCACGGTGCAAAAGTAAGCTTTTCTGGTAAAACATATAACGCAATTCAGTACGGTTTAAACCCTGAAACTGGCGAGATTGATTACGAAGAAGTTGAACGTTTAGCAATTGAGCACAAGCCACGTATGATCGTAGCTGGTTTCTCTGCTTATAGCCAAATTGTAGATTGGCAGCGTTTCCGTGACATCGCGGATAAAGTTGGCGCTTACCTATTTGTAGATATGGCTCACGTTGCTGGTCTAGTTGCTGCTGGTGTTTACCCAAGCCCAGTTCAGATTGCTGACGTAACAACAACCACTACACACAAAACACTTCGTGGCCCACGTTCAGGTTTAATCCTTGCGAAAGCAAACGAAGAAATTGAGAAAAAATTACAATCAGCTGTATTCCCTGGTAACCAAGGTGGTCCATTGGTTCATGCGGTAGCGGCTAAAGCAATTTGCTTTAAAGAAGCAATGGCTCCTGAATACAAAGTTTACCAACAACAAGTGGTGAAGAACGCTCAAGCAATGGCTGAAGTTCTTATTGCTCGTGGTTATGACATCGTTTCTGGTGGTACAGAAAACCACTTGTTCTTGTTATCTCTTATTAAGCAAGATGTAACAGGTAAAGAAGCAGATGCATGGTTAGGTGCAGCTCACATTACTGTGAACAAAAATGCTGTACCAAATGACCCACGCTCACCATTTGTGACTTCTGGTATCCGTATTGGTACACCAGCTGTGACGACTCGTGGTTTCGGCGAAGCTGAAGTGCGTGAACTTGCTGGCTGGATCGCTGATATCCTAGACAGCAAAGGTGACGAAGCTGTGATTAACGCTGTTAAAGCGAAAGTTGAAGCTGTTTGTGCGAAATTTCCTGTTTACGCAAACTAAGTTCTGACTTGAGAAAGCCCCCTCAAGGGGGCTTTTTTTATAGCATTAAAAAATCAAAATCAGTTGAAATGTAATTTAGACTGCATTTCTGATATAACAGAAGTTATAGGCTAATAAATTATTTTTAATAAGAATTTTATTCATACCGTATTCAAATAGGAATGCAGCACATGGCAAACCCAGCAATTATCATTTCTGAGCAGGATCTTCATCGTTTAGAAACGATGTTAGAACATCAGCCTAAACTTACACCGACCATGCAGTTGCTTGAAGAAGAATTGGCACGCGCCGATGTTGTTGCTCCACAAGATATGCCTGCCAATGTGGTAACGATGAATGCAAAAGTTTTACTGACCATTGCGCCATCTACAGAAGCATCTGAAATTACCTTGGTTTATCCGCATGATTTTAAAGGCGAGAAGGGACAGGTCAATGTTGTAGCCCCAATTGGTGCAGCAATTCTTGGCTTAGCTGAAGGTCAAGAAATTGAATGGCCGCAGCCAGATGGTCAAATGATGAAAGTCAAAATTGAAAAAGTGGTTTATCAACCTGAGCGTGAAGGCGATTATTTATAATATCGAAACACCCCATTTTAAAGCCATGTTGATCATGGCTTTTTTATGACTTCAAATATGCGTTTTGTTTCATAAAGGATTGTAACTCCATAGAAGATAAAAACAGAGTATGTATTGATTGGATCTTTTATTTCTACTCAATAGGTTTGGGTCCTAGTACGAATAGAGTACTTAATAACAGATATAACCTTCATGATAATTTCTACGGCACAAAAGATGTCACAGCATTTTTGCAAAAATCTACATGTTATTTAACATAAAAGCTGTACTATAAAAATGATTTTATTCAATTTCTTTATTGGGTTAAAGCACTATGGCACAAATTGACGTTCTTGTTCCTTTAAGGGATATACCAGTCAATTCAGATGAACTTTTAAGTATCCAGCGTAATGATTTGGTTCCGTTGCTGAACGATCAATATCGTCTCAATCATTATGCAGATAGTGTCATTCAAGCGCAGTCTGTGCTGTTAAATGGAGTGGACCCGCAGCTCACTTTACAGTTGAGCCAAACCATTGAGCAACTGATCCAGTCACTGGCTGACTCAAAAAAATACTTGAAGAAGCGCAAATTTAATGGGCTGCAAAAGTGGCTCGGAATTGATATTGAATATGGTTCAACCCAAGTTGAATACTATAAAAAACTGGATCAGCTGTTGGATCGAGCCAATCATCTCAGCCAAAAATTACAAATTGAAATTCAAAAGTCACAGGCGCGCTATCAGCAGTTAACAGGCTTACGTGAGCAAATGGCCAAATATATATCTGCGGCTGAAGCATTTTTAATGGAATATCCTAAATTTGTGAAGAATGCACATCCTTTAGATAATTTTGCAGAACGTTTATCCAAGAAAATAAACAGTTTACAAACTTTGCAAAGCAGTAATGATATTGCGATTACGCAAATGCAGTTGTCACAGCAGCTTTCATTGAGTTTGTTAGACCGATATAAAGAGGCACAGCAGGTTTTGATCCCAGCATGGCAATATCATGTCAAACAATCGCAGCAATCAAGCTCGACAATTGAACTGGAAAAGCTCGATAATAGCCGTGAAAAATTGATTCATACCTTAAAAAAATCACTACAGAAACCAACACTTTAAGAAATAGATTAGGTGAATTATGACCAACTCAGAACAAAACAGTCTTGTGGTAGAGCCAACCACTGAAGTGATTGAACACAAGTTTCAACAGTTAAATTTGCAAGAAATTGGCTTGCAACAAGATGACTTCAATGCGGTCTTGGCAGCACGGAAAGAGTTGGCAGAAATCAACCATAACGCCGTGGCGGAGTATGGTAAAAATATTGCGACACAAACCTCTGGATATACCGATGAGTTGTTAAATTTGGTGCAAAACAAGGACCTTGATGAAACAGGGCAAAAGCTGAATCAGGTGGTACAAGTCGCACAACAGCTCAATACCTCAAGTATCTTAAATAAAAAGAAAAATTCAGGTTTCTTCGGTGGCTTGATGAGCAAAATTAAAGGCGCAAAGAATAATATTGATATGCACTTTAATACCACCAAAGAACAGATTGATACTTTGGTGAAAGAAATTGAAAAATCGCAGTCTGGTTTAAAAGCACGTGTTGATACGCTAGATCGGATGTTTCATGGTGTGCAAAGTGAATATAAACAGCTCGGTGTGTATATCGCAGCGGGTAAGTTGAAACAGGATGAAATTCAGCAGGAAATCTCAACACTGACTTCACAGGCACAAGACCAAACCACGACGCAGAGAGTTTACGACCTCAATCATTTAGCCAATAATTTGGAAAAACGCGTGAGTGATTTGCAGGTTTTACAACAATCAGCCATGCAAACATTACCGATGATTCGTATTATTCAGTCTAATAATTTGATGTTGGTCGATAAGTTTTATGCGATTAAAAACATCACATTGCCTGCATGGAAAAATCAAATTAGTTTGGCGATTTCTTTAAATGAGCAGAAGAATAGTGTGCAGTTGGCCAATACCATTGACGATGCGACCAATGACTTATTGAAGCGTAATGCTGATTTGTTACATCAAAACTCAGTAGATACAGCAAAAGCCAATCAACGTTCAGTGATTGATATTGAGACGCTTGAACATGTACAAAACACCCTCATTAAAACAGTAAATGACGTGATTCAAATACAAAAAGAAGGGATGCAGAAACGTGCGGAAGCAACCACACGTTTGCGTAGTTTGCAGGACAATTTGAATCAATTGGTTTTAGACTCGAGTTCTAATCGTACGACACCATCTTAATGCCGAGTTGGGTGGTCGATAGAGGAGAAGCGTTTGCCTTCCTTAGATGAGTATGTTGTTCAGCCTCAGCACATTGAACAAGGCGTGGTTGCACTCAAACAACGTCAACGTAAACTGAGTTTATGGTGTATGTTGAGTGCAGCCTTGTTTATTGCCTCCAGCATTAGCTATTTTCTACAACCTGATTTTGTCTATAGCTTTTTTGGACTGAGCACTGAAATACAGCAACTACATATGCCCATGAGTGTCGATGCAAATTTAGCATCACTTGGACATCAGCCAGATTATTTTCTGAATTTGCTGTCATGGTTTGGTTGGCTTGTGCTCAAGATCATGGTGTCTTTTATTGGGGCATTCATACTGGTGCACTATGCACGGAAAATTCATTTTTTCTATGTACGTTTTCAATCTTTTATACTGAAGTTTGTGGCATGGCTGATTGCCTTTATTCTGCTTTGGTCAGGTCTGACCTATGTGCAATATGATTTAAAAGATGATGAAAGCGAGGCTTTTCAGCAAATCGTACACTACGATAAAAATATTCAGCAAAGTGAAATAGCGCAGTATTTGCAGCAGTCGCAAATACAAATGCCTGTAAAACATTATTTGCTTGCGCAAACGGCATTGTTACACCAACCTGTCGATAAAAATGCAGCAATTCCGCATGTGCTTGCTCTGGTCCAAGCAGAAAAAAACGATTCACATTTTATTGAATATGGGTTTAAGCCTGAACAGTTATGGACGATGCAGCATCAACTCTATGGCAAAACACTCACGCCGATGGCTGCAAGTGTAGAAAAACAAGTTCAGCAAGCAGCGCAGTTCACTACGGTCATGCAATTCTTCTCGCTTATCTTGATGCTACTGATGGCAGTGCTGAGTCTTGTGTTGTTTGGTCTGACGCGTCAGTTAAAAGCCAGAACTTTAAGAATTGAACAGCGGATGCAGAGTGAATCCTAAGCTTTTACTTCATTTAAAGTCCTGCGTTTAGTGGGACTTTTTATGATGAATATCTTTAAATCTATAAAACCGATTATTAAAATAAAAACAAACTGTTTTATCTATTTTTAGATTTACTCTATGATTCTTCTATCAAATAAATTTATAGACTGCTTTGGAGAGCTTAACAATGTTAGATCAAAATACTTCAGCTCAATTAAAAACACTTCTTGAACGCCTTGAAGGTCCGATTGAATTGGTTGCGACTTTGAACGGTTCTGAGAAATCAGACAAAATCAAAGAATTGGTTGAAGAGGTTGCAGCACTGTCTCCACTGGTGACTGCACGTTTTGATGGTCAAAACTCACGTGCACCCAGCTTTGGTGTGGCAAAAGCCGGTGAACAGCCGCGTGTCTTCTTTGCGGGTTTACCGATGGGACATGAGTTTACCTCTTTGATTTTGGCATTGTTACAAACCTCAGGTTATGCACCCAAAGTATCGGATGAAGTTTTAGCTTCAATCAAAGGTTTAGGTATCCAGTCTGACTTTGATGTATTTGTCTCTTTAAGCTGTCATAACTGTCCAGACGTGGTGCAAGCGTTGAACCTGATTGCCATTTACAATCCAGGCACGACAGCAACCATGATTGATGGTGCATTCTTCCAAGACGAAGTTGAAGAACGCAAAATCATGGCTGTACCGATGGTGTTCCAAGACAATAACCATATCGGTCAAGGCCGTATGACCTTGGAAGAGATTGTTGCCAAACTGGATACCAATTCAGCAGCCAAAGAAGCTGAAAAACTCAATGCCAAAGATGCTTTTGATGTTTTAGTGATTGGTGGTGGTCCTGCGGGAAATACCTCAGCCATTTATGCTGCGCGTAAAGGCATTAAAACCGGGATTGTGGCTGAACGTATGGGTGGTCAAGTCATGGATACCATGGACATTGAAAACTATACCTCGATTCAAAAGACCCAAGGGCCGAAGTTTGCTGCTGAAATGGAAGCACATGTACGTGAGTACGGTGTGGACATCATGAACTTACAACGTGTTTCTAACATCAAAGGTGCAGATGAGACCGCGAATGGCTTGGTTGAAGTCACTTTAGAAAATGGTGCGAAGCTTGAATCTAAAACGGTAATCCTTTCAACAGGTGCACGTTGGAGAGAAATGAATGTGCCGGGCGAAGCAGAATACCGTACCCGCGGTGTTGCCTACTGCCCACACTGTGATGGTCCACTGTTTAAAGGCAAACGTGTTGCAGTGATTGGTGGAGGGAACTCAGGTGTCGAAGCTGCGATTGATCTTGCTGGGATTGTAGAACATGTGACTTTGGTTGAGTTTGATACCAAACTACGTGCTGACCAAGTGTTGCAAGATAAATTGCATAGCTTGCCTAATACCACAGTGATCCTGAATGCACTCTCGACTGAAGTTGTGGGTGATGGTTCACAAGTGACAGCATTGAAATATAAAGACCGTGCAACTGATGTAGAACATACGGTTGAGCTTGCAGGAATCTTTGTACAAATTGGTTTATTGCCAAACACCGATTTCCTCAAAGAAACAGCGGTTGAGCTTTCAAACCGTGGTGAGATTGTGATTAACGATCGCAACGAAACCAATGTCAAAGGTGTATTTGCCGCAGGTGACTGTACGACAGTGCCTTACAAGCAAATCATCATTGCCACAGGTGAAGGCGCGAAAGCATCTCTGTCTGCTTTTGATTATATTATTCGTTCTGGGCTGTAAGTGTGAAATGAAAAAGCCAACGCTCTCCCAAAATATACGTTGGCTTTTTCCCTTTATGTTGTATCGCTGATCTTTGGTTTTACCCTTGATAGGAACTGAGTCACTAACAGCTCAGTTCCTTTTTTTCGTTTAAAGCAAATATCTTGTACAAAGAAAAAGCCAAAGTGCTCCCCAGTCACTTTGGCTTTTTCATTTAGTTTTTGTTTATTGTTATTCTTTGCCCAGTTTTTGTTTTGAAACTCTGAGTGTGGTCAGTACTCGGTTTCTTTTCTACTTTCCCCAAGGTTAGACGCTAAATAAGTTCAATCCTTTAAATTTTTCTAACAATTGTTGCTGTGTTTCAACGTGTTCTGGATGTGGCTCGATACAAGCAATTGGGCAAACATCGACACAGGTTTGGGTGTCATAAAAACCAACACACTCGGTGCAACGGCTGACATCTATTTCATAAATTTTATCACCTTCAAAAATAGCGGTATTGGGACATTCGGGAAGACACATATCACAGTTAATACATGCATCCGTTATTCGTAGTGCCATGGCATTATCCCCAGTCAGCTTGCAACATAAGCCAATGCAGGCGCTGAAATGTCGGCACTTGAATGCGGTAAGTTACGAATGAGTAGGGCATAGCGCATATCGACATCAGCAGGAACAGGTATTTCAACCACATGTCCTGAGCCTTTCGCTTCAAGTATTGGATTGCCTTTTTTATCGAGGATTTCTGTTAGTTTAAAAGTGATGTTGCCTGAAGTGGTCATGAGTTCGAGCACATCGCCCACTACAAAACGGTTTTTGACATCGACTTTCAGATAATCGCCATTGCGTTCCAAAATTTCACCGCAGTATTGTTGATGGTCAAAACTGGATGAACCATTTTCATAGTTTTGATATTCGCTATGCACGTGGCGACGTAAAAAACCTTCGGTATAACCGCGGTTGGCTAGACCTTCGAGTTGTGTCATGAGTGATGGGTCAAAAGGTTTACCTGCGAGCGCATCATCTATGGCTTTGCGATAAATTTGGGCTGTACGCGCACAGTAAAAATAAGACTTGGTGCGTCCTTCAATTTTTAAAGAATGGATGCCCATTTGGGTTAAGCGCTCAACATGCTGCACCGCGCGCAAGTCTTTTGAGTTCATAAAGTAAGTACCATGTTCGTCTTCTTCAGCAGCAAACATGTCTTCATCATGACGTTGTAGTAATACGGGTTCATCGAACTGATGCTGTGCTTGCATATGCAGTTCATCAGCATCAGAGTTTGAACAGCAGTTGGAGCCTGTATTCAGATTTTGGACTGGGATCACATCGCCATTTTCATCTTGCGTAGTCTCATGTACTTTGTATTCCCAACGGCAGGCATTGGTACATGCCCCTTGATTGGCATCACGTTTATTCATATAGCCTGAAAGCATACAACGTCCAGAGTACGCCATGCATAGCGCGCCATGCACAAAAACTTCAATTTCCATGTCAGGCACTTGCTGCTTAATTTCTTCAATTTCATCAATGGATAATTCACGGGACAAAATGACACGAGTCAGGCCCATATTTTTCCAAAACTTCACAGTAGCCCAGTTGAATGGCATTGGCTTGAACCGAAAGATGCACATCCATGTCTGGAAAATGCTCGCGTACCATCATAATCAGCCCTGGATCTGACATGATCAGGGCATCGGGTTGCATCGCAACCACAGGTGTGAGGTCACGAATAAAGTTTTTGAGTTTCGAGTTATGCGGTTGAATGTTGACGACCACATAAAACTTTTTGCCTAAGTCATGCGCTTCTTGAATGCCGATAGCCAGATTGTCATGGTCAAATTCATTATTGCGCACACGTAAACTGTAACGAGGTTGTCCGGCATAGACTGCATCTGCACCATAGGCAAATGCATAACGCATATTTTTAAGCGAACCTGCAGGAGAAAGAAGTTCAGTAACGTGATGAATGCTCATGATTAAACTAAGGCATAAAAAAAATATGGGTTTATTGTAGGGCTTTAAAAAATAGATTCAACCTAGTAAACAACTCGGAATTTAAACGGTTATAGACGCGAAAATTACATGTTCAAACGCTGGATGTGAGTGCTCAATTATAAATGTTTGAATATATGGTTTTATGTGGCTAAGGATAGAAGTAAATTTAAATATCCTTGTTTTATAAAGTAAAAGATCGGTTATATAAAACTTACCTGAGGTTCTAATCATCAAAAAGCTAGAGTTCTTTGCGGCCTTTTATCCGAAATAATTAGGGATCATTTTTATTAGATTTGAGGTTAGGCTAGATTTTTTATTTCTGAATTTATTAAAAAATTAAATAAAATAAGGATAAAAATCCTGCATTGCCCACGAATGGTTCGAGTAAATAGGTAGCAAAACCGAATAATACCCATATTCTAAATTTTGTATTGATGTGTTTTATGCATCTGTAAGTCCTGCTTCAAGATGTCTTAGAATTTGACAATCATCAATGGTTGATTGAGTTGCGCAGGACTGCCGAAGTTGTTGTAGTTGTATCTGAAATTTTTGCAATTCAATGATTTTTTGTTCGACTTGTTTTAAATGTTCATCGATCAGTTGATTGACCGCACTACAGTCTTGTTGAGGCTTTTGTTCCAGTTCAATCAGGTATTCAATTTCTTTGAGTGAGATATCCAGCGCACGGCAACGTTTAATAAAAATGAGTCGTTTAAGCGCATCATCTTGATAATAGCGATAGTTATTGTCCCCGCGAAAAGAAGGCTCTAATAAATGCTTTTTTTCATAGAAACGAATGGTATCGGCACTTAATCCTGTTTTATGGACTAAGTCTTTCATCAAATAAATAGGAGATGAGTTTTGTTGATTCATTTTGCTTGACCTTAGAGCGACTCCATAGTTTTTAATCATAATAGAAAATGATTAGGTCTGGATAGAGGTTGTGTATATGGCATGTTCTTCTTGCAGTTGTGCACCTGCACCGCAAAAGCCAAATAGTAAGTTTAGAACGGCATTGTGGATTGCCTTATTGATCAATTTAGCCATGTTTGTGGTGGAGCTCATTGGTGGGGCTTATGCACATTCATCATCCTTATGGGCCGATTCTTTAGATTTCTTTGGTGATGCAGTCAACTATGGTATTTCCCTAGCGGTGCTTGGTGCGAGTTTATATTGGCGGGCGACAGTGGCACTGCTCAAAGGCATGACCATGGCGTTGTTTGGCTTGGTGGTGATTGGTAAAGTGATTTATGCCTATGCTTTGGGAATTCCGCCTGAAGCCATGACCATGGGGGTGATTGGTGTGATTGCTTTGCTTGCGAATGTGGTTTGTGCCGTCATTTTATATGCCTTTAGAGAAGGTGACTCTAATATGCAATCGGTCTGGCTCTGTAGCCGAAATGATGCGATTGGGAATGTGGCAGTTATTTTTGCTGCAATAGGTGTGTTTGGTACAGGCAGTTTGTGGCCAGACATAATCGTGGCAGGCATTATGGCGACTTTAGGTATGACTGCGGGTTATCAAGTGGTGAGCAAAGCATTATCTGAGCGTAGATTACAGCTCGAGAATTAAGAAAACGCTAAATTTCTTAATCAAAGTAAAATTATTTTCCATAAAAATGCTCCGCAGTTGCTCGGAGCATTTTGTTGTTTACATAATAAGAATAAAACTCTGCTCATTTGTCGGATTGATCTGGCTATAATGGCGCCTAATTTATGATCGCTGTTTGCGATCAATGATGACTGAAACTTACTTTTTAAAAATATAGACGATGATAAATACAATCACTCAAGTGCTTGAGCAATTGGGGTTAAGTGCACAAAAACGTGCCATTCATGCACAATTTTCACCTGCTGCATTAAATCATGACATCTTTTTGCAGCATATTGAAGGCACACATGCATTAAACCAAGGTTTAAATGTTGAATTGATCTGCCTCTCAACCAATGCCCTGATTCCACTCAAACAATTTATCGGGGTGCAAGTCGCGGTCGATCAGGTCACAGACCAAGGCACATTATTTCGCAGCACAGGGATCATCACCCAAGCCGAACAAGGACAAAGTGATGGTGCACTGACCCTGTATAAACTTCGCTTAGAAGATGCAACGGCACTTTGGCATAAACGTCGCAATAGCCGAGTGTTTATGAATAAAAGTGTGCGAGATGTCAGTGAAATACTCTTTAAGGAATGGCAGAGCAAAAGTCCGCTATTTGCTGCAAGCCTCAGTCTTGATCTTTCTGGTTTAAATACAGAGATTGATGTTCGTCCCTTCATCATGCAGTCGAATGAAACCGATTATGACTTTCTAACACGGCTCTGGCGCAGTGAAGGCATCAACTGGCTAATTGATGAAGCTGAACTGTATGTACCTCATACTAGTCATCCGATTCAAGCCCAAAAACTTAGACTCTTGGATGACAACAGTCAGTTTCAAGCCTTAAAGCGTCGACAGATTCGTTTTCATCGTTCTAGTGCTACCGAACAACAGGACAGCATCATCAGTCTGAGTGCACAGCGCAGCCTGCAACCGACTGCAGTCCATATCCAACGTTGGCAAGCCGATCACCTGAGTCAAGAAGAAGGCGCAGGTTCAGTCCAAAGCCAACATCAACACAGTACACAACAAGACAATGCTAGCCTCAGCCTAGAACAAGCGTGGCATGTTAGCCCTGCATGGATGCAAGATTTAAATGGAGAAGATCAGGCGACCGCAGCATCAAACAGCCAAATTGAAAAACTCAATCAAACCCTGAGTAATGTCTACAACCAACAGGCGAAACAATTCACTGCACAGAGCACCGTACGTGATGCCCAAGTGGGGTATTGGTTTGAGTTACATGAACATCCTGAACTTGATCAACACAGTGATGCAGACAAAGAATTTCTGATCACGACCAAGACTTTCTATAATCAAAACAACTTGCCCAAAGATCTGAGTGAGCAAATTCAGCATTTACTGAAACAAAGCCAATGGTCACTCAAAACCAGCACAGTGCCAAGCGAACGCCAAGCCAACCACTTGAGTTTACAGCGTCGTCACATCACGACCGTTCCAGCTTATAACCCGATAGAGCACCGACCAGCCACACACCCACAGCGTGCCAAAGTCGTGGGACCAAGTGGCGAAGAAATTTATGTGGATGAATGGGGACGGATCAAAGTTCGCTTCCTCTTTACCCGCAACGATGACCACAGCCATGACGGCGGTGCAGGCGCCAATGACAATGATACAGACTCGGCATGGGTTGATGTCTTGACCCCATGGGCGGGTGAGGGCTATGGCGCACGCTTTTTACCACGCATTGGTGAAATCGTGGTGATTGATTTCTTTGATGGCAATCTTGACCGTCCCTTTGTGGTTGGACGGATTCATGAAGCGCAGCGCAGCCCAACGAAATTTGATCAGAAGGGGCAATTGCCAGAGACCAAGAAACTGGCAGGGATTCGCTCTAAAGAAGTAGGGGGTGAAGGCTATAACCAACTCCGCTTCGATGACACCACGGGTCAAATCTCGACTCAACTACAAAGTAGTCATGGGGCAACTCAGTTGAACCTCGGTAACCTCAGCCACCCGAAAGAAACGGAGACAAGTGAAGGACGAGGAGAAGGCTTTGAGCTTCGAACTGATCAATGGGGCGCGATTCGAGCAGGTGAAGGTTTACTGCTCAGTAGCCATAAACAAGATCAAGCTGCTGGTACACATCTGAATGCTCAACCTGCCAAACAACAACTTGAAGGGACTTTAAACAATAGCCAAGCGTTAAGTGAAGTGGCGAAGAATCAACAGACGGATCCGCTTGAAGTTTTAGAAAACTTAAAAGGCTTCTTAGAACAGATTGAACAACAAGATCAAAACAAGGCAGATGCATTTAAACAAGCCATCATGATTCTCTCTGCACCAAACTCCATAGCTGTTAGCAGCAATGAAGACCTTTATCTCTCAGCTGATGGTCAAATCAGCCAAAGTGCAGGGGAGAGTATTAACCTTTCTACGCAGAAATCGTTGATTGCACATGCCAGTGAGAAAATCAGTCTCTTTGCAGCACAAGACGGGCTAAGAGCCTATGCAGGCAAGGGCAAGGTTGAAATCCAAGCGCAAGGGGATGCACTCGATGTTATTGCGCGGAAAGGCATTCAGATTATTTCTACGGAAGAACAAATTGAAATTAAGGCCAATAAGAAAATCGTGCTAACTGCGGGCGGTAGTCAAATTGAGATTAGTGGTGCAGGGGTATTACCGACCACTGCTGGAAAGTTTGAGGTCAAAGCAGGGCAGCATCAGTTTTTGGGTGGGGAAAGT
>X328_Prussian_Carp__coassemble_144_pt1 | contig 25885 bp, 21 predicted proteins | sample X328_Prussian_Carp__metabat2_low_PE_002 | metagenome-assembled genome bin X328_Prussian_Carp
TACAACTATTTCATCACATGATTAGAAGCTGTATTTCGCCATTAAGCCAACACGGTTGTCTTTGTAGCTATCACCAGCAAAGGTATCACGTTTACCATTGATATATTCAACACCTAAGTCCAATGGCTTAACTGGTGAATAGATGAAGTTAATCCATGCTTGGTAAACTTCTTCATTTGCAGCTGTGTTTAAACGCGCGTAATCAGTACCATCATCCGCAAAGAGTGCGCCATACGCTAAAGTCGAACGTAATTTTTCGTTGAATTTATACGTACCACCGACTTGTACACCAAACGCTTCATTTTGCTCGATCTTGCCATTCGCATTATCTACATAAAATGCAGTGTTGCTTCCGTATAAGTAGTTGCTATTGCCCTGTACATAAGACACATCAGCACTTAGTTTTAACGGATCAATCACTTGATAATTTACACCAGCAGCAATACCCCAACCTGTTTTATCATCACCAGCTGTTTCAGATTTATATTGTTCCACCAAACCACGAACAGATGCATTCGCTTTGCCATCTGCAAAACCTTGCGTTAATTTCGCAGTTAATACTGGTAAGCTATATTTCACATCTGAACTAACAGTCTCACTCGTAGTTACACCGTTAGTCGTGGTAACTTTAAGTTGGTTTGCTGAACTATTCCCTTCTTCCGCAGCAATAAATAATTTCGTTGCAGGCGCCAAATTAAAGCCATAACGTACTTGTGGAATACGAGTTGTACCGCCACCCACGTTCGTGCCGAAGTCAATCATTTCTGGTGCATGGTTAGACAGGAAGTTAGATGTGGTTTGACCAAACAACCAATTGTTATAAGTCAAATACGCATGACGAATACGCAGTGCTTCATTTGTTCCAGCAAAGTCCACTTCTACTTTACCACCCAGTTTGTTATCACCACCAACATTGGTATTGAAATCTAAACCTAAACGTGTAGTTTTTGCTGTTGCACGAAGTTTGTCTTTAGTTTGGCCATCTGAGCTTGCAACTTTGTTGAAGTCGTCATCCGCACCTTCAATAATGTAGTTTGCATCGCCACGAACAAAACCATACAGGTTAATGTCTGCGCCAGACTTAGATTTGAACGAAGACAGTGGAGATTCAGCTTTTACAGGAGCTGGCTGTGCTTTCACTTGTTGAATCTGAACTGCTTGTTGTTGTTGAACTTGTTGCTGTTGTTGCATCAATGCTTTTAGCTCTGCAACTTCGGCACGTAACTGAGCGAGTTCTTGTTGTTCTTTGGTTGCAGCATGAGTTGTTGTCATCATCAGAGCAGCCACACTAAGTGCTAGGCTTTGAGCGATAAATGGCTTTTTATTGAGGGCTAAACGCATACACAAACTTCCTTTATTACATTGTTAATAGTGAATCAAAAATTCCATTTCAGTAAAATTTTTTGCACAAAAGACCACTCCGTTTTGGTCTTTTCATATGCAAAGTAATCTTATAAAGATGAAAAATCGCACATTTCGATGTTTTAAGATATGACCTTTTATTACTCTTGCCACTAAAGTCTAATGCACGTAATTTCAAACTATAATTGATGTTATTCGCGATTGGCTTTGAAGCATCAAATTACAATTTAGACAGACTTTTGCAATAATTAAGTAACAATTCTTCATATTTTCTTAAATATAGACTGAGTTTTATTTGAGATCTATATTTTTTTCTTATAACTAAAGTCTTAGTCTAATAGATAACCACCTATGCCCAATGATGGGTCAAAATCACACCTTTGCACCAAAAAAGCCTAACTATTCAGACTATTATTGAGCATGATAAATAAAATATCCCCAAGCACGAATACACGGTTATGGCAAATAGATGTGCTCATAGGAAAACTCCTAACAAAATGTTTGAGCAAACTCGTCAAACTCAATTTAGACCGTCTGAACATCCTGAAAAAACATCTAATAATAAGAAACTTTTGCATATTATCCAGAAAAATGGATTTCGCCTTTTATTGAGCACCGCAGCGAAAATGGTTGGGGCTTATATGGCTTGCTTAATATTCAAAAAGGTGAAAAAGCGAAAATCGCACAGCAGCAATCATGTAATGACTAATTTTTTGATACACCTGTTGGACTATTCTTAATAGTTAATCAAGCTATGAGCATCGGCGCGAAATGAATTTGTAATGATGATGCAAAATGTCATGATTGCAGCCAAAGTACGAGGCTTAGAGACTTGCCCACAAGCCGCATGGAATCATCTTCATGCTCTCGTGCTGAATATACTTGGTGCTGCACAATTTGAAGAATTGGTCTGCAGTATGGCACTGGGTTATGCGGATCCTGAGCAGATCGTCAATCACTTTATAACACCACGCGTACCAGTTGAAGATTTTGCAGTATTATTAAATAATGACTAAGATTTAAAGCATTCATTTAAATAACAAAAGAGACTAAAATAAGTCTCTTTTTTATATAGTCACGACTTCAATTTTTAGGCTTTTTCGTGCTCAAGCTTAAACACATAATACAAAGCCAAAGCCACAAAAATAGCCATGACAATGGCCATATTCAAAAGTGCCGACCAGAGTAGAAAATTAAGAATCACGCCACAAAGTAGACCACAACCAAATTGCATGCTGCCCATAATCGCACTGGCCGTTCCTGCCCGTGCACCCTGCTCAGACATTGCAATCGCCATGGCATTTGGCCCTGTAAAACCGATTGCTGCGACAGCGAGAAACATCCCTGCACATACGATATATAAGGGCGCATGCGTCATGCTACCCGCTACCAACAACAGCCCCACACCAGCCAACTGCAAAAAACTGCCTAATTTTAAGCGCTGAAAAACACTTAACTTTTGTGCCAGACGTTTATTTAAGGTCGAGAACAGCATAATCCCAACTGCATTGGCACCAAAGGCATAGGCAAAAACTTGCTGACTTAAGCCGTAACCATCCATCAGAATGGCAGCAGAAGCACTGATATAGCAAAAGAGTACAGCCCCAGCAAAGCATCCAACAAACATCGGGCGTCTAAAGCTCGAATCTTGCAGAATCGCCCCGTAGAGGTTTAAAACTTGATTAAAGTTAAGCTTTAAACGACGCTTCGGATCTAAAGTTTCTTCAAAGAAAAAGTGTACGCAGCACAGGCTTCCCAAACCAACGACCATCAAAAAGGCGAAAATACTATGCCAACTACTGAAACTCAGTACCAGCGCGCCTAAACTCGGTGCAATAATCGGCGCGATGGTGGTCACGATCATCATACTGGCAAATGCTTGGGCTGAGGCTTGCATATCTAAACGGTCACGAATCGCAGCACGGGCAATCACCACGCCCACACAACCGCCTAAGGCTTGCAAAACCCGAGCGGCAATGAGACTCCACTCACTGTTTGCAAACACACACAGTAAACTGGCAATAATGTAGAGACTCAGGCCAAAATACAGCGGTTTTTTCCGCCCAATTCGGTCACTTACCGGCCCATAAATCAGTTGTCCAATAGCCAAGCCTAAGAAGTACGCAGGTAAGCTGTTGGCCACCATTTGTGTGCTTACCCCGAAGTCATTCGCCATTTGTGGCAAAGCGGGCAAATACATATCAATAGACAGTGGACCGAGTGCAGTCAGTGAAGCAAGTAAGAGAATCCAAGCGTTGGAATAGACCGCTTTTTCCTGTGTAGTCGACATAGGATTAATTTATGTTTTGGAAGGAGAGTTTGCAGACAAGTTTACACGCTCCATAGTATGATTTATACCAGAGCAGGTGAAATTTCACATATTCTCATATTTGAAAATTGTCCAACCCTAAGCGACAAACAAAGGTGCCCTTTGAAAGCATGGCTGACCAGTCTAAAACAGGCTACTTATAATACAACCTTCATGTATAACCTCCGCATGGTCATTACTTTTGCAGGGACTGCTTTTGTTCCATATTTTATGGGTTTTCAACTGGCAACTATTCCGCTGACACTCGGCGCAGTTGCTGCGGGTTTAAGTGATATTGATGACCGCTTTTCCGTGCGGATCATGAATTTAATTTTTACCTATATTGGCTTTTTCATTACCGCAACGTCGATTTACTTTTTATTTCCGCACCCAATTTTATTCGCACTGGGTCTAATAGTTTCGTGTATTGGTCTGATTTTACTGGGCTCACTGGGACGTCGTTATGCCACCATTTCCTATGGTTGCTTAGTGGTTTCCGTTTACTCCATGCTCGGTGTCGGACTTTTTGACAACTGGTATACACAACCGTCTCTGCTGGTGATTGGGGCAATTTGGTATAGCGTTATTTCAACCATCAGTTTTCTGCTCTTTCCCGTTCGTCAGGTACAAGACAATCTATCGAAGTGTTATTCCTCACTCGCCGATTTTCTGTTTGCCAAATCCAACCTGTTTGATGTCGATATGACAGCTAACAGCTATCAACAGAGCATGATTGAACTGTCGTTGGAAAATGGTAAATTAATTGCAATTTTCAACGACATGAAAACCGCCCTACTCACCCGTTTAAAAGGTGACCGTGGACAACGGGATACCCGTCGCAGTCTGCAATATTATTTTGTGGCACAAGATATTCACGAGCGTGCAGATTCAGCACATATTGACTATCAAAAACTGGCGAAAATTTTTCAACACAGCGATATCTTATTCCGCTTTCAACGAATTTTATCTATACAAGCCAAAGCCTGTAAGGACTTAAGCAGCAGCATTTTAAACCGTCAAACCTATACCCATAATAAGCGCTTTAAACATGCTTTTGAAAACCTCCGTTTATCATTAGAAAAGCTCAGAGACGAACAACAATACGACCAAATTTGGGTCAATGCTCTGTTTTCACTGTATCAAAACTTAAAGTCGATTGATGCGCAGCTACGTAACTTAGAAACTGAACGCAATATTAAACTCGATAAAACCAAACATATCGAAAGCCAGCTCAAAGATGATGACCTGAAAGGCTGGGATGACATTAAGGTTCGGATTAAACAACATCTCACCCCAGAATCGGTGTTATTTCGACACGCGATTCGTCTGTCTATCGTGCTATTAGTTGGATATATCTTTGTTCAAGTCACCAACATTGAATATGGGTACTGGATTCTACTTACAGCACTATTTGTCAGTCAGCCCAATTTCAACGCAACCAAACGTCGTTTACGTTTACGTATCGTAGGGACGTTGGTCGGAATCATTTTAGGGTATGCCGTATTGTACTTTGTACCTTCGATTGAAGGACAACTTCTCGTATTGGTCATCAGCGGGGTACTTTTCTTTGAGCTTCGCAGTAAACAATACGCTCAAGCCACCGCTTTCATCACTATTTTGGCGCTGATTAATTTCAACTTAGATGGTATGGGATACGAAGCTGCCCTTCCGCGCATGATGGATACCTTAATTGGCTGTGGACTGGCATGGTTAGGCGTGAGTTTCATTTTCCCAGACTGGAAGTTCCGTCGCCTACCCCGCACAATTTACCGTTCGCTTTCCGCTCAATGTGATTATTTGGCTGAGGTGATTGAACAGTATAAGTCTGGACGCAACAATGGCCTGAATTATCGCGTGGTCCGTCGTGCGGCACACAATACTGATGCCGAAGTTGCTTCACTCATTTCAACTTTAGCCACCGAGCCCGACTTTGACCCAACGCAAAAGAGCTTGGCGTTTGAGTTCTTGTGCCTCAATCATACCTTTATTAGCTATATTGCAGCTTTGGGGGCTCATCGTGAAAAAATTGACGACCCACAAATTTTAGAATTGATGGATCGCGCTTTTGACAATATCCAAGGTGCGCTACTGCGGGATGAAATGCCTGATTTAACTGCGCAAAATATGCTACAGACCATTCGTCAGCGTTTAAGCCAAAATAATGAGGAAGATCAGAAGGCATTGATTATTTTACAACAGCTTTCCTTGATGTTTAGCATCTTGAATCAGTTCAGTCGTTTGAAGCAAAGTTTAAGCCACGAACGGGATCATGAGGCCACAGAACTGGCTTCATTATAATTTGGGTGATTTTGGAACAATATACTCACTGAAATGCTCTAAATGATGCTAAACTTTTTGCAGTTTTAAATCTGTTACTTTCACTATGACCGCGAAAAATTTATACGCTTATACTTTACAGCCTGTGACCTATGAAATCACTGAAGCTGAACAACGCGATGCTCAATTAAAAATTTGGCGTAGCACAAACAAAATTAGCATGAAAGCTTGGATCATCATGGCTGTCGTTACAGCCCTTTCGATTCTTGGCCTAATTTTACTCAAGAATTATTCAACCATCTTTTGTTGGGTCGCAATCGCCTGCGTCGTGGTTTACCTTTTAGTCCGTAAATTCGGTTTAGAATGGTATGTGAAGCGCAAAATGAATGAGTTTCCAGTTCAGGAAATTAAAGGCATTCGTTTAGGTGTACAACCTCACGGTCTGATTATGCGCCAGCAAATGGGCATGCAAGAAGGTGTCGGTGCAATCGGTTGGAAAGACATCTACGAATGGTACAACACACCTGAGTTTTTGTTGATTAAATTCAAAGTGAAAGGCCAAGAAGGTGCATACATTCTGCCAAAACGCATGGATAGCAAAAACTTCTCGTTTAATACGATTCGTAAACATTTAAAAGAAACAGTCGGTGAAGCGCAGCCACTTTAAGTCCTGCCTTTCTCTTCTGTAAAAAACCTCCAACTTTTGGAGGTTTTTTTATATCCTAAACTCTCGAATACAAATGATAATGAGAATAAATATTAATTTCTAAATCCATATTATCTTCTCAATCTTCAGGTATAATTTCCGCACAACAAATCGCTCACCATTAAGTATCGCCATGTTTAAAAAAACATTTTTCCAAGTGCATTGGTTTTTGGGAATCACTGCGGGTCTTATCCTGTCGCTTATGGGCGTCACAGGGGCCATCTATTCTTATGAACAACAAATCTTAAAATGGATGAACCCAGATAGCTATACCGTTCAAGCAACACAAAACAATAAATTAACCCCTGCTGAGCTGTATCTACATTTCCAAAAACAAGATCCTGCCATCAAAATCAATAGTATTACGATTGCTCAAGAGCCAACCACTTCAAGTACGGTCAATATCGAGAAAGAAGGCGCACGTCGTGGTTATAACATGATGGTGAACCCGTATACTGCTGAAGTCTTACCCGAAGTTAAAGGCCGTGAGTTTTTTAACTTTATTCAACAGTTGCACCGTAATTTAACTGTCGGTCCTGTCGGTAAACAAATTACTGGCGCTTGTACCCTCATGCTTATTTTCTTTGTATTGAGTGGCCTGTACTTACGTTGGCCCAAACGTCATTCCATCAAACAATGGTTTTTTATTAAACCTAAATTGAAAGGACGCAACTTCATTTGGGATTTGCATGCTGTTGTTGGTACTTGGGTGGTGATTTTTTATCTGATCTTGGCCTGTACAGGACTGTACTGGTCTTATGATTGGTGGCGCGATGGCATGTTTAAAGTCCTCGGCGTTGAACGCCCACAAGCACAAATGCAAGAAGGACCCCGTCCAAATGCTGGTGCAGCTCAAGGCCCACGTGGCGAACAGGCTGGTGCTCGTGGTGGCGAATCACGTGAGCAAGGTCGTGGCGGCCCACAAGGTGAGCACACTGCACGTGGCGAACGTGGCCAAGGCGAACAACATGGTGAGCGTAAAGGCTTATCTCCAGAACAAGTACAAATTGCTTTAACCCAAACGTGGACAGGATTTAACGCACAAGTTGGTCGAGACTATTCAACCCTGACCCTAAATATTCCGAAAAAGCCTGATGGTACACTTGAGCTTTCATTTGTAGATGCAATTCCACAGCATGAGCGGGCGCGAAACTCAGCGGTCTTCAACTATCAAACTTCACAAATTGAAAAAATGGAGTTGTATGAGCAGAAGAAGCTGAATGAAAAAATCATGAGCAGTATGCTTCCTGTGCACCGTGGTAGCTTCTTTGGCCCAATTTATCAATTCTTTGCCATGTTTGCATCACTGATGATGCCACTGTTCTTTGTAACGGGTTGGATGCTGTATCTAAAACGTCGTAAGCAGAAGAAACTCACTCAGCAAGCCCGTGGTGGAGCGTTGAATGTTCCGGTTGATCCACATGCGAAACCATGGCTCATTGCCTATGCAACACAAACGGGTGTTTCTGAACAAATCGCTTGGCGTACTGCAACCAGCTTACAAGAAGCAAGACAACCTGTAAGTGTTAAAGCTGTGCAACACTTAACGCAAGATGACTTAAAAGCTGCCGAACAAGTGCTTTTTGTTGCAAGTACTTATGGCACGGGTGAAGCACCTGACTTAGCCAGTAGTTTTGAAAAGAAATTTTTAAATACAACTTTGGATTTGTCACACCTTCACTATGCCGTGTTGGCTTTAGGCTCTCAAGAATATCCTGATTCCTATTGTAGTTTTGGACATCGTATTGACGGTTGGTTAAAAGCCAATGGCGCACATGCTTTGTTTGCAACCATTGAAGTCAACAACGCAGATAACAATGATATTCAACGTTGGAACAGTGCTCTTGCCTCTGCAACCAAACTTGAGCTTCAAGCCATGAATATTGACAAAACCTTTGATCAATGGACTTTGGCACAACGTGAAGTACTCAATCCAAACAGTGTCGGAGCACATGCTTATAATATTGAGCTAAAAACCAACTTCGATGCAACATGGCAAGCGGGTGACATTGCTGAAGTTCAACCAGGTAACAGCACAGCACGTATCCAAGCCTTTATGCAAAAGCATCACATTGCAGCACAGAGCATCGTTGAGTCTTTAGCCATTTCGATTGAGCAAGCGCTTTGGGATAAGAACCTCAACACAGAGATTGAGCCTTTTGCCAATTTGGAACATTTACTGGAACAGTTGAGCCCTTTACCTACACGTGAATACTCGATTGCAAGTGTACCGACTCAACAAGTGTTACGTTTGGTCGTGCGCCAACAGCAAGATTCAGCAGGTGAACTGGGCTTAGGTTCTGGTTGGTTAACCCAACATGCCGAGCTTCAACAACCTATCGCACTACGTATTCGTACCAATGAATCATTCCACTTGATCAATGACAACCGTCCTATCATTTGTATTGGGAACGGCACAGGCATCGCTGGTTTAATGAGTCTACTCCATGCACGTACACGCCTAGACTATACTCAAAACTGGTTGATCTTTGGTGAGCGTCAACGTGAACATGATTTCTTCTATCAAAGTACGATTGAAGCGTGGCAAACCACAGGCATGCTACAACGCTTAGATTTAGCGTTCTCACGAGATCAAGCAGAGAAAGTCTATGTACACCATAAACTACGTGAACAAGCCACTGAGCTTAAAACATGGGTTGAAAATGGTGCCGTAATTTATGTCTGCGGTAGCATTAATGGGATGGCGAGCGATGTCGATGCGGCGCTAATTGAAATCTTAGGCGAAGAAAAATTAGATCAACTCCGTCAAGAAGGTCGTTACCGTCGTGATGTTTACTAAACACTAAGTCTAAATGAAAAAACCGAGCCACAGCGCTCGGTTTTTTCATGCGTAAATTTGCTAGAATCATGCAAACGATAACCCACAAGCCTGTATGCAAAAATCAAAAAGAGTCATTAGTTTTATTATCGGGTCATTACTGTTCGCAGACGGCTTGTATTTTGTTTTACAACTACGCTTTAATTTTGGCACCCTCTTGCCCTTATTGATTGGACTAGGTCTAATCATTTATGCACTGGCTTATCCTAAACTTATCGCCTATATTCAAACCAATACAATCAGACAATCAATATGGCGTTGGGCTTGGGCGATTTTCTTTGTTTGGGTTTTTAGCTTAGTCATTTTCTTCGTCTTTTTAGGGTTTTCAAATCAACAAAATACCCCTCATGTCGCTGCACCCGCTATTGTAGTTCTTGGCAGTGGTCTGAAGCATGGCAAACCGAGTCCAACATTGGCCAGCCGTTTAGATCAAGCGGCAAGCTATGCCAAGCTACATCCCAACAGCATTATGGTCGTCAGTGGCGGCCTCTCCTTTCAGCAAAAAAATAGTGAAGCTGAAGCAATGCGGCAGTATCTGATTGATGTACACCATATCCCAGCACAGCGTATTTACACCGAAGATCAAAGCACCAGTACTGAGTTAAATCTGATCAATAGTAAAAAGATTTTAGCCAAGCAGCATATTTCCCTACAGCAACCGATTGCTATTGTGACCAGCGATTTTCATATCCCCCGTAGCCGTGCTATAGCCATACGTCAGGGTTATCAAACGCCCATCATGATCAGCGCTCAGACACCTCTTGCCACTCGCTATAATGCATGGTTACGTGAGTATTTTGCATATTGGAGTGGTTGGCTACTCAATGAATACTAAAATGGGATCATCTTGAATTAATGAAGACGAATTGTCCGTGGCGATGGTAATTGTAATTGTTTAAATAATTCAGGCTTCTGCATTGAAAATTGATATAAATAGTTTTTGATATCTAATAATAATTTTTCTGGTGCAACCAAGACATTTTGCCCTTCTGGGCTTAAATTCATCGAGACCGTGGTTTTTTCTGAACGTAAGAATGGAATCACTTTTTCGACTAAATCGCTAAGACCAATACTCTGGATTTCGTAGCCCGCCCAATTATCTTTCACTAAAAGCTGTGCTAAACCTTTACTCTGCCACATCGCAAAAGAACGTTGACCGGTTGGCGTAGCACATAAAGCCCAGCCATCTTGATATAAGGCAATAACATGGCCTTGATGCACGATAGTTTCGATAAAAAGACGATAGATTTCAAGAGGATCGTAAGCAGTATTTTGATTTTTAGACGCAGCTTTGCGTTGATATGGGTTTCTCATAAATCTGTCATATTTTAAAATTATTATTGCACAGAAGTGTATGAAAACAGCTTGAGATAAGCAAGGTTTTTACGATAAGGGAATATGGTGGGCGCTGACGGGATCGAACCGCCGACATTCTGCTTGTAAGGCAGACGCTCTACCAACTGAGCTAAGCGCCCTTGAGAAATAAAAATAGCGTCGCTATTTTTATGATGCAAGAAAGAAATCTTGCTTGATTCCATTTACTAGCACAAGGGATCTAGAAAATGGCGCAGCGGACGGGGCTCGAACCCGCGACCCCCGGCGTGACAGGCCGGTATTCTAACCAACTGAACTACCGCTGCAACGGTAATTGCGAATGCAATTAGGGTCATTAAGCTTTACAGCTTGAATATGGTGGGCGCTGACGGGATCGAACCGCCGACATTCTGCTTGTAAGGCAGACGCTCTACCAACTGAGCTAAGCGCCCTGATTAAGATTGTCAGTCTTAGTTTTCAAATTTAAGCTCAGGGACTTAAATTTATATTTTAAATGGCGCAGCGGACGGGGCTCGAACCCGCGACCCCCGGCGTGACAGGCCGGTATTCTAACCAACTGAACTACCGCTGCGTCGTAAAATATGGTGGGCGCTGACGGGATCGAACCGCCGACATTCTGCTTGTAAGGCAGACGCTCTACCAACTGAGCTAAGCGCCCTCATTAAGGATTTCGTATAAATGGCGCAGCGGACGGGGCTCGAACCCGCGACCCCCGGCGTGACAGGCCGGTATTCTAACCAACTGAACTACCGCTGCACTTACACAAAGTCACTAATGTGGTACAAACAATATTAAAAATCTTAAGTGGCGCAGCGGACGGGGCTCGAACCCGCGACCCCCGGCGTGACAGGCCGGTATTCTAACCAACTGAACTACCGCTGCACGTAAGATCTTTAACGTAAAGGCTTGGTGGGCGCTGACGGGATCGAACCGCCGACATTCTGCTTGTAAGGCAGACGCTCTACCAACTGAGCTAAGCGCCCTTAACGTCTTTATCGTTTGTGAGGTGCATTATAGAGAATCTTTACAGGCTGTCAAACGCTTTTCGGCTTGTTTTCACTTTTTTGCAATCGAGTGATTAAAAAATAGGTCAAATGGTATAAAAACAAGTATTTTCTGTATGTTATTTAACATATTTGCGAAAATTAAAATGATTATTCGCTAAATTTCTTTTCCTCAAAATACACATTTTCTATGATTAATCCCCTTCTTCTACTAAATATTCATATTTTAAATTACAGCGTTGAATACTCAATAAAATAAGCTTGCACATTTTTTAACAGCTATTTTTAGATTTCAAGTTTATGTTCGGAAATATAAACCAGTGCATTGCAATCAATTAGTTCAAATAACTCTATGACATCCGTATTACGCATACGAATACAGCCATGCGACATCGGCATCCCCATTGGTTCGCTATCTGGTGTTCCATGAATATAGATATAACGTTGATAGGTATCGCAGCCTTCCCCGCGATTGAAGCCCTCTTCTAAACCACTCAGCCATAAAATCCGAGACAAAATCCAGTCCCGCTCAGGAAACTGCTTGGCTAAATCGGTGTCGTATACTTCACCTGTAGGCTTTCGAGCAATAAAAACGGCATTTTGAGGTTGCTCAGCACCATGCTTCTCAGCAACCAGATGCCAACCTCGCGGCGTTTTACCACTATTTTCAGTTTCGCCAATGCCATTTTTTCCTGACGAGATCAGATAAAATTTATTCTTTTTAGGCAGCGTTAAAGTCTGTTCAGCCAGATCAATCAAGACGTCTGCATCAGCAATTACATAAGACATCAGTTGTCCTCTATTTGTTTTTTATCTATTACAGTATTTGGTTCTGGGCGTAACCATAACCATATTGCGACAAGCAGCATGGTGGTATTGGTAAATAATTTCACTAAAAATGGTGCATTGGTCAGTAGCATGATCAGTCCACTGATCAACATCATGATACTGGCAAACCATTTCGCTTTACGTGGTACAGTTCCATTGGCACGCCATGCTCTTAACGTTGCGCCATATTTAGGATGGTTGAGTAACCAAGCATCCATTTGTGGCCAACCTTTAGATGCAGCCCAAGCGGCCAAGATCAGAAAAACAGTTGTTGGCATACCCGGCAACAGTGCACCGATAAAGCCTAGGATGACAAAGATCACCACTAAACAACGCCAAAACAACGTTTTCATACCACTTTCCTGAGCACCGAATTGCGGTAGTATAAAGTGTTTTTTAATTTTATCCGTTGTCCTTCTGCATATTTAGCTTCTTTTTTAAGGCACTCACATGCATCTCATTTCACAGCATCAGTTGTTCGAACCTTGGCTCCAATTCAAACATCCATTGGTTCGCCAGTTGGCTTTTGCTGTAGCAAGTCCAAACATTTTGTCTGCGTTGCCGTTAGAGCTCGATATACAACATGCTTTTCATTTTCATCCCTCACAGATCTGGCAACAGCACTTTCAAACCTATTTACCTCGCCTTAAACAGCTCGATCAAGACCCGAAAGAACTTGAAGACTTTATGGCTCAACTGAAAAGTACCCGTCTGGGTCTGCGCTTTGAAATGTTCATGTGGTTTTGGTTACTGGATCATCGCTATCATGCTTATGAATTATTGGGTCATAGTATCCAAATCATTGATGGTGCGCGGACTACGGGTGAGCTGGACTTTTTAATTAAAAATACCGAAACCAATCAAATCGAGCATTGGGAAGTCGCGTTGAAATATTATTTAGGTGAAACAGATCTAAGCTTAACCACATGGTATGGGTTGAATCGTACTGATACTTTAAACCGAAAACTAAAACACTTTACCCATAAACAGTTTCAATTCCAGCAAGCTTTAGACACAGACATTCAGACGCGCTTTGCCGTTTTAAAGGGGCAACTCTTTCTCCCTCTAACAAATGGTTTCACGGCAGTTGATGCTTTAAACCAATACTCCCTCCCCGATTGGCTCAATCCAGACCGTCGACTAGGCACTTGGGGTAACATCATTCCAAAGGCCGACTTGAATTACTATCGCCTACAACGTCAAGAGTGGATTTGCCCAAATGCGGAAGTCAGCAGCCAAAATGCACATTGGTGGACCAATGGCCTGTACTTACAAAATCAAAACAATCAGTTTTATATGTACCGAAATCCAAATTTGATTTTAACTTGATTTTGCAGAAGTTACTTTATACAAAAATACATAACGCAACATACGCTTACTCATCTCCTGTAAAACGATGCTATTGTTTAAAGTGTTTATTTTTTAATCTTAAACAACATCAGAACAAAATCATTTGATGAATACACTAAAAATTTTGGAGACAGAGATGAAAAAAATTGTTTTAGGTTCACTAGTGATGCTTTTTGTTTTAACAGGCTGTAATACCGTCAAAGGTATTGGTAAAGATGTCTCTTCAGCAGGTAATGCTGTATCAAATACCGCTGAAAAAACCCAAGATGAAATCCGCAAGTAGTTAATATTTGCATCAAAACCTTATCAATTGATAAGGTTTTTTTATTGCTAAGTTTCGCATTCCAGAGATTAATCGCCTATTATAGTGCCGACTGTTTTATTGACTTTGAAATGCGCATGACCTCTTCTGCTACTCTCGATTTAAGCCTCCAACTTTTACGTCAGCCATCGGTTACACCTGTGGACCACAACTGTCAAAATATTATGGCTGAACGCTTAAAAAAAATTGGTTTCAACATTGAATCTATGCGCTTTGATGATGTTGATAATCTATGGGCACGAAAAGGCACTGAAGCACCTGTATTCTGCTTTGCGGGTCATACCGATGTCGTTCCTACAGGTAATTTAGATGCTTGGAACTCAGACCCATTTGCCCCTGAAATTCGTGATGGCAAGCTTTATGGTCGTGGCAGTGCAGACATGAAAACTGCCTTGGCCGCAATGGTGGTTGCTTCTGAGCGCTTTGTTGCAAAACACCCAAATCATAAAGGCTCAATCGCGTTCCTCATCACCTCAGATGAAGAAGGTCCATCGATCAATGGCACAGTCAAAGTGATCGAAACACTCGAAGCCCGTAATGAAAAAATGAAGTGGTGTTTGGTGGGTGAACCTTCAAGTACCCATCAACTGGGTGATATTGTTAAAAATGGTCGTCGTGGTTCACTCAATGCAGTACTGACAGTCAAAGGAAAACAAGGTCACGTGGCTTATCCACATTTGGCTATTAACCCGATTCACATGGCGTCTAAAGCCGTTGCTGAACTTTGTGATACGGTTTGGGATCAGGGCAACGAATACTTCCCTGCGACGTCGTTCCAAGTGTCCAATATTCAAGCTGGTACAGGGGCAACCAATGTCGTTCCAGGTACCATGACCGTGACTTTCAATTTCCGTTATTCAACTGAATTGACCGCTGAAGAATTAAAAGCACGTGTTTTAGAAATTTTGGATCGTCATGGTTTAGTCTACGACATTAAATGGACACACTCAGGCTTACCGTTCCTGACGCCAGTGGGTGAGTTGGTGAATGCGGCTAAAAATGCCATTCGTAATGTGACTGGTGTAGAAACTGAGCTTTCAACCTCAGGCGGAACATCTGATGGTCGCTTTATTGCTCCTACAGGTGCTCAAGTACTTGAACTTGGTGTTCTCAATGCCAGCATCCATCAAATTGATGAGCATGTGAATGTGGCTGATCTTGAACCACTTGCTGAAATTTACGAACAAATTTTAGAAGGCCTTTTGGCATAAGCATTCAAACTCACATAAAAAAGGAACTCAGTTGAGTTCCTTTTTTATTACATTCAAACTTAAGCTTAAAGACCTAAACTCGCCTGAATTTTATTTAAATTCGGTACGTGGTAAGTCTCATCCCCCATACGCACTAGCTGGAAAATGGTGGGATCATTCACAGGGCTTTCATCATCAACAATTTCAGAAATACGCAAACGAATTGACTTCGGCATTTCATTACACATCAAAGCAAAGCGCTGAGAAGCATCATCCCCTTCAATCACCAGCGCCACCCCTTCCATTTGGTCTGGACGGTTGATGGCATAAACAGGCAGATGAAGATCATGCCATTCCACCGTTTTCACTTGCGTATCACTATCGAGCGCTGAAAGTACAATATTTTGCGGCAAGAGCATGGGGTTTTTACCATGACATTCAATGATATAAGCATCAATAAAACCTGTTGATACTGTAATCAGATATTGCAATTCTTGCTGACTGATTTGCTCATTCATGCTCTTTGAAACATTTGCATTCATTTATTTACCCCTGCTTTTCAGCCAATAACTGCTGAATGTTGGCAAGTAATTCTGCCTCTTGGAATGGTTTGCCCATGTAGTGCGTCACGCCCAAGCTGAAAGCACGTTCACGGTGTTTTTCACCCGTACGCGATGTAATCATAATAATCGGCAAGTTCTGGTGAATTTCGTGGTGACGAACCAAGTTCGTTACTTCGAAACCATCCATACGTGGCATTTCAATATCCAGCAACATCAAGTCTGGTTTAACGCTCTCAAGCTGCTCCATCGCATCGACACCGTCTTTTGCAGTCACAATATCAAAGCCTTGGCGCTCTAATAAGCGCGATGTGACCTTACGAACCGTGACCGAGTCATCCACAATCATCACTAAACGACGCGTATCCTGATGACGACCAAAGTCACGGTGATCAGCTGCATGCGTCACACGCTTGGTACTTAAAATCTGACGTGCAATGTTCTGACCATCTAAAATCAAACACACATGGCCATCACCCAAAATCGTTGCACCCGCAATTGCACCAATGCTGGCAAACTGTTGTCCAACTGGCTTCACTACAATTTGCGCACGTGAACCAATCAGCTGATCAACCAATAATGCAATGGTTTGTCCACTATTGCCTTTAATCAACAACACCGGCAATGAATGTCCAATATTACTCAAACGCGGAATCGGCTGATTGGATAAAAACTCAGATAAATAGCGCAGTTTATAACTCACACCATCAATTTTGAATTGGTCATCTTTGCTGTGGAAATAGTGATCCAATGCTGTTGGAGCAATACGCACAATACGATCAATCTGCGCCAATGGAATCGCATATTGTTGATCACCTGCTTTCACCATCAAGGCATCACTCACCGCTACCGTAGTCGGTACGCGAATAATGAAGGTCGTGCCGAATCCAATTTCCGATTCAACCGTGACATGTCCACCCAGTGCTTTAATTTCACTTTGCACCACATCAAGACCGACACCACGTCCAGAAATTTGCGTCACTTCTTTGGCCGTACTGAAACCCGGATGGAAAATAAACTGTAAGATTTCCTGTTTATCTAGCACTTGATCGGCTTTAATTAAACCTAAATTTAGCGCTTTCGCTTTAATCGTGCTTTCATCAATACCCTTACCATCATCTTTAAAGCTGACGATAACGTCTGTACCTTGACGACTAATGTTCAGTTCAATTTGGCCTGTCGCTGATTTTTTCGCAGCGCTACGTTGTTCCGCATCTTCAATACCGTGGTCGATTGCGTTACGTAGCATATGCTCAAACGGTGTAACCAAACGTTCAAGAATCGTACGGTCTAATTCACCTTCGGTGTTATGGACGACCAGTTCCGTTGGACGGTTCAAGGTTGATGCGGTCTGACGCACAATACGCTGCAAACGCGGCAACATACGTGAGAACGGCACCAAACGTGTCCGCATTAAGCTTTCTTGAATCTCCGCTTGAATACGGGATTGTTGTAATAACAAGCCTTCCGCATCACGAATTTTCTCAGCCAAAGTGCTCTTGAAGTCGACCAAATCCGAAGCTGATTCGGCTAAGGATTTGGACAATTGATTGAGCGATGAATATTGGTCCATTTCCAAGGGGTCAAAGTCTGCGTAGCGCGAGTTTTCAGAACCGTGCTTCGCAATAATTTGACTCTCAAGCTCGCCTTCCATTCGACGTAACTGATCCGCCAAACGCTTAATTGCAAGCTCCATCTCGTTCAACGTATTGCCGAGTTGACCTAAATCCATTTCAATACGTGAACGGTTAATTGCATTTTCACCTGATAGGTCGATCATTTTTTCAACCAAATCAGCTGAGATACGGATCATCTCATTACCGCCATCCAAGTGAGTCGTTTCTTTCCACTCACCCAGCATTGCTGGCGGCTCAGTACCATCACCCTGCACAAACTCAAAACTTGGTACCGCATTGAGTAAATCAATTTGAGTTACACGCGTCGGTAATTGCGCAATCACATCCACATAATCAATAGATGCTAAGCTGTTTTTCAGACCATCATAATTACTAAAATCACGTTTGAAGATGGCTTGTTTTAACCATTCAAATGCGGTTTGCAATAATGGGTCATACACGTTTGAACTGAAATTATGTACAGCAAATTGCTCAAATGTGGTTTCTAGCTCATAAGCAATCGCACCAACGGGTTCATTCTCCGCCATACGCGCGCCGCCTTTTAAGCTGTGCGCAGCACGTTGCAATTGTAGTAACACACTACGGTCACTACGTTGTTCAGTCCACTGTTTCAGTAAGCCATCCGTAGTCGCTAAAATTTCTTCAGCTTCTTCCAAGAAGGTTTCTTCAACAATTGATAACAGACTGGCTGCTTCTTCTTGGACAAGTGACGGAGTATCCAGCTGTTCAACGACAGTAACGTCAGTGTTTTCAACTACACTCGACGCTTCAATCGCAGTTGCTGACTCAACAGCAGCAGCTGTTTCAACTTCAATTATTCTATCTACATTAGATAAAGGTTCTTGAACTGGAGGCTGAGCCTCTTCAATTGCTTCAACAAACACCTCAACCAAAGGCTCAGATGCTGTAGTTGTAACAGCCGTACCCTCAACCAAGCTCTGAATGTTATGCAGTACATTGATGGTCGCTGTTGCTGGATAATCAACCTTCTCCGTACGAATGACCTGAATTCGGTCTGCGACGTCATCCTGTACTAAGCGAATGATGCTGATCAACTGTGGCGTTGTGGCAATTTGCTGACGAATCACACGCTCATAAATAGACTCTAATTCGTGTGCAATCGAACCAATAAAAGGTGCAGAAATCATATTGGCACCACCTTTTAAGGTGTGCAAATAACGCATTAAATTATTGAGTGCCGCGGTATCATTGCCATTTTTAGACCAAGTATTGAGATCCTGATCCATCCCCATCAATAATTCTTCGGCTTCTTCCAAGAAGATATCGAGCAAATCATCATCAAAATCGGTATTGGCCGTATTCGATTGCTTGTACTGATGATCCGATGCAATTTGCTGCGAAATCTGCGCAAGATCAAGGCTTGGTTGTAAAGTATTTCCAGAAACAATAGCCTCAGCAACAGGTTCAATTACCGTCGTCGAAGTCGATTCAACATCTTGCTGTACGAAGGCCATTAATTCATTCAGAACTTTATGCACTTCTTCAGTCAGAATGACGCGCTGACCCGCAGCTAAAGTGTCAAATAAATGGATAAATTCTTGATGTGCCTGACCAAATAACTCGTATGCATAGTCTACATTGAGTAATTCTGGCTTTTCCAGTAAGGCTTGATAACCCGCATATAGCTCAGAAGTAAAGTCATGAATTCCTTGAGCAGCACGGTTATTGGTGAATTCCAGCAATTGTTTTGCTTGTTCACCTAAGTGCTGAATATATTCAGGATATTCAACCTTAGCACGCTGATCAAACTCAAACTCGGCATCAAGCAGCAGATCAATATTTAACTCGATCAGCTTCGAGACCATACCTTGTGGGTTCAGTTCATCGTCTACGTCTTCTATACTGAAACCATAGTTATCCCAAGCCGTAGTGAACGTAGCATAAATCACGTCAAGCTGTTCGTTCGTACCACGCCCAAGCACATGTAAATAGTCACGTACAAATTCAGCATATTGGGTGAGTAAAGAGATCTCCTTCGAGGTGGAAACAATCTCTTCTTGTACCAAGGTTTTAAATAGATTTTCAACTTTTGAGCTGGCATTAAAGACATGCTCAATTTGCGCCATAGACGAACTACCGCGCAATGTATGTAAAGCACGGATTAAACCATTGTAATCTTGTACTTTGGTTTCATCTGCATTTAAGAACTGATCGATAGTCGCTAAATGGTCTTCCGCTTCTTCAATGAAGATCGCTAAAGTTTCTTCAAGGACATCATGCACTTGATCATCCTGCTCAGAAACGTCTGCAACTTGTGGCTCAGATTCAGCCACTTCGATATCGCTCAGCTCTAATCCCGTCACGACATCATTACTATTTAGATGATTAGACAGTTGTAGCAACTCTTCTAGAGCAGGTTCTAAACTTTGATTTTGTTGTAATTGTTGTCCAATTAAAACCAATGGACGAAGATCAAGATCAATTTCCTGCACCGCTTTAAAAGTCGGATACAGTTTAAATTGATACAGTTTAAATACTGTCTTAGCAAATTTTTGAACCGTTGCCGTGAGCGGTACAGCCCCTGAAATCACACGATTTAAGGTGTCTTCAACTGCCCATGCTGTTTCACCTGCTGACTTTGCCCCCACCATACGACCAGAGCCTTTTAAGGTATGGAAGTGACGACGTATGCTCAACAAGGTTTCTTGATGGGTCGGTTCAGCGTACCACTTTTCAAATAATGGATCTAACTCAACGAAGATTTCTTCAATTTCTTCAACAAAAATTTCAAGAATTTCTGCATCTTGATCTAGATAACTATCTTCCGGAAGCGTTGTCGTTTCAACTAAATGTTTTAATATTTCTTTCATAGCTAAGGCTTCTTGCGTTGTCAGCTACCCAAAAAAGGTGCATAAACTTCATTATAACCATCATCCCAAACCAGTCTTTTTGCTCAAGCTAATTGAGTTGATGTGTATCCTGATTTTGGTATGCCACTCAAGCGATGAGCAGCATACCTCCCCCAAAGCAAGCGCTTAATCAGGCAGTTTAAAGTCTGTTACAGACTCACGTAACGCTTCCGCCATATTTGCAAGTTCAGAGACTGAACGTGCTGTATCGAAAGTCGCAGTGGTGGTTTGTGAGGTAATTTCTTGTACGACGTTCATCGTGGTTGCAATATGACCTGCAGACGCGGATTGTAGCTTTGCTGCATCCGAAATGTTTGCAATCAATTTCGCCAAATTACCCGATACGTTTTGAATCTCATCCAGTGCAACACCCGCATCCTTAGATAAGTTCGCACCACGTACAACCTCAGACGTGGTTTGTTCCATCGAAATTACAGCTTCGTTGGTATCGGTCTGAATGGTTTTTACCAGTGTTTCAATCTGTTTGGTTGCTGAAGCTGAACGCTCTGCAAGACGCTGTACTTCATCCGCAACCACGGCGAAACCACGACCTGCTTCACCTGCCATCGATGCTTGGATCGCTGCGTTTAAAGCCAAGATGTTCGTTTGGTCGGCAATATCGTTAATCAAGGCAACGATGTTACCAATCTCTTGCGAAGATTCACCCAAACGTTTAATACGTTTAGAGGTTTCTTGAATCTGCTCACGAATGATATCCATACCTTCAATTGAACGGTTTACAACGTTCGCGCCATTTGCAGCAATTTTTACTGAACGTTCTGCTACCACCGCTGATTCTTCAGCGTTTGAAGATACTTGGTCAATTGACATTGCCATTTCGTTAATCGCGGCAGATGCACCCGCAATTTCTTGCGCTTGGTGTTCAGATGCTTCGGCTAACTGGTTGGTAATCCCCTGCGTACTTGCCGTATATTGTGCAACCTCTTGAGAGGTTTCAGTAATACGCGATACAAGGTCACGTAATTGGTCAATTGCGAAGTTAATCGAGTCGGCAATTGCACCCGTGAAGTCTTCAGATACCGTTGCATATGAACGTAAGTCACCATCTGCAAGATCGGCAATCTCATCCAGTAAACGTAAAATCGCGTTTTGGTTACGGTCATATTCATCTTGTAGACGAGATACACGTTTTTTATCTGATTCACCACGAAGTACGAGTAATTTAAATACACAGAATAAGAAGGCAATCAGGGCTAGAATTAGACCTAAGGCAGGAATTGCAATCGCTAAACCTGTACCACCTGACAATTTGTTCAAATTGCTTAACAAAGCATCTGACTGTTCAAAAATCGATGATGACGCTTGGCGTACTTTAACGATTTGTGATGAGTTCTTTAAGACGGTTGCTGCTGCTGACTTCAGTACATCATCATATTCAGATTGAATACTGGTTAAAGAGTCACGCATTTCAGGGTCATTAATACGCTCTACACCTAAGTCCGCACTGCCATTTAACTGTGCGTTTAAGTATGACGCGAAGGTTTCTGTATCTGAGCTAAAGTCATCCGCAGATTCACGCGAGTTGTCTGAACCGGTTAATACCGAACCAATTGAACGTAAAATACGTTCCGCAATGAATACTTGGTTTTTTGCAATTACGACTTGGTTGGCTGGCACATTTTGACGTGCCATTTGGTCAACCATTAAGTTGTATTCGGCCTGAATCCCCGGAATACTTTCACTAATCGCAATGTTGGTATCGTAGAGTTGGTTAATGATTTTTTGTTGTGACGCAATTAAATCAATATTTTCAGAAACTTTTTTCCACTGCGCATCTACTTCACGCAGTGCATCTGTACTCGCGTGAATATCTTTTACTGTTTCTAAGTTTTCAGCAAAAGACTTTTGTGATTCTGTCAGTTTTTTAATGGCTTCAGGTGTACCTGATGCTGTTGCTTCAGTTGCCTGACGCGAAATCGTTTGTGATAAAAGACGTAAATCACCCAAGCTACGGGTGAATTCGTTATTTCGAGGTACGCTATAGAATAGGTACAACAGTAAGAAAATTGCCAGTACGATACAAAATGCCGCACCCAAAATTAATGGCTTGGACTTTTCACTATCACCAAATACACGTGAAAACTGTTCCGTCTGTGATTGAAGTTTTGCTACTAAAGCATTTCCACCTGAGCGGTTACTGCTTCCATCCGTATTTTTCTTTTTAAGTTTAAAGCCCATGCAGCTTCTCCCCGATTTACGCCCTTATAATTTCGCGCGCGACAATGATATTAATTTATAAATTTTATAGATGCGTTCATATACTTTGGATTGTCTAATAAGCGACTGAATAAGAAAACATGCCATTGTTGGTTGTGTTGGTGAAAATACCCTTGGCAATATTCTTTTAAATTCCGATCTAAATCTTCATGTTTAGAAAAGAAACTTTTCTTATTAAAGTGCTGAATCCCCAGAACCTGATCTACAACTAAACCGACATAGTGGTCATTGTGACTAATACAGAGTACTTTTTGAGTTGGTGAATACGCACTGCGATGCCCTGATACATAGTGCGCTAAATCGGCAACAGAAAGTAAACGTCCTCGAATATTGGCCAAACCCACAACCCAAGGTTGAGTATTTGGCACTAAGGTATATTTCGGAGGATAAATCACCTCTGCAACTTCACCTAATGGCGCAACGAAATATTGCCCCATCATCTCAAAAGCAATGCCCGACCAGCGGTTTACCTCATTTTCGTTTGAAACGTAGTTTTTATTACCACGTTTAGCAAGTCGAAGTAATTCGATAAATCCATTTGCTGCCATAGAGCTTATCCTGCGTTCAGGTGTTGCTTAATCACATCAATCAGTTGGTTTTCATCAACAGGCTTAGTTAAATAATCACACGCACCTTGACGCTTACCCCATACACGGTCTGTAGCCTGATCTTTAGTACTGACGATCACTACGGGAATGTGTTTTGTTGTTGCGCCACGCGCAATTTGACGGGTTGCTTGGAAGCCATTAACGCCTGGCATCACCACATCCATCAACACAAGATCAGGAAGTTCAGCTTGAGCCATGGTTACACCATCGGCACCATTCGACGCTTCAATCACTTCAAAACCGTGTTTCCCCAAAATTTCTTTAAAGCGGAATGTCTCTGTAGGTGAGTCATCCACAATTAAAATACGCGCCATAATTTTCCCCAATTACACTTATATTATTTATGCTGAAACGTGATTACGAATCGCATTTAATAATTCATCTTTACTAAACGGCTTTGTTAAATATTCATCTGAACCGACAACACGCCCTTTGGCTTGGTCAAATAGACCATCTTTGCTAGAGAGCATCACGACAGGAATATTTTGATAATTTTGTGAATTTTTGATTAATGCACACGTTTGATAACCATCTAGTCGTGGCATCATAATGTCGACAAATACGATATCAGGATTGGCTTGAGCAATTTTTGACAATGCGTCAAAACCATCGACTGCAGTCACCACTTCACAACCTTCGCGTTGCAATAATGTTTCGGCTGTACGACGAATGGTTTTTGAATCATCAATGACCATTACTTTTAGATTCTGGAATTTATCGTCCATTTAATATGACCCTTCCCATTTTTAGAATGTTTGTAGAAACAGATTCGTAGACGCTTTACAAGTTACGTACACTTTTAACATATATTTACTTATATTTTCAACGAACAGTTTCCGCATAAAACCACACTTCATCTTCTTTTTAAGAACGGCTTCACACTTTCCTATACCCGTCGATTTTTTTTTGACTGATTATATTTTTTATTCCTAAATTTAGGACTAATATAGCACTATTTATTGCTTGTAAATAAGTAATTTAGTCAACTTTAAACTGGGGGTATCGATGCTTAGGGAGTTTAATCACAAACTTGCTTTGATCGTGAAAAAAAGGATGACTGCGAAAGTCATTTTGCTGGCTTTGCTAAGTTTGCAGACCATCTCGATTATGGCCGATCCACCTAAAGCGGTCTGGTATCGATATTACGACAGTAAAGGCATCGCAAACGTCAGTAGCAGTGTCACCCCCAACCATATTCGTTATGGTTATGAAGCACTCGATAGCAACATGCAAGTGATTCAACGGGCACGTCCATACAACGCAGAAAAAGATGCGCAATATGCGCCACAACGTGCAGCAGCAGCCAAGCAACGCGAGTCAGATCTTAAATTAAAACGCGCTTATACCAACAGCCAAGTCGCCACTCAAAAACGCAATACTGCCCTTTCCTATATCTTAAAACAGATTAAGTTCCAGCAAGATGAATTAAAACAATTCCAGAATCCGTATACGACAAATTTCACAGAACCCTTATCCTATCAGGATTCTGCCTTCTTAAAATTGCCAAAATTTCCTTAAACTCTTCTTTTTTCCCAAAACCAATTAAACGCTGAATCGCCATTTGAACATAGTCTAAACCATAGCGAAATAAACTCATTGAGAGTCGTCCATGCTTCTTTATTTTTATCGCTTTTTTTTGATCATGTTGCCATTCACCCGTTAAGTAACACCAACAGAAGCTTATAGCTAACACCGCAATCAATTTTTTCACTCGTCTAGGGTCTGTCAAGCGCGTATTTTCAAGATTAAACCCGCGTCCTTTGAGACAACTGAATAAGGTTTCAATTTCCCAGCGTAATGCATAATCCTGAATAGCATTGGCATTAAACTGAGGAGAAACGACGAGTAAAAGCTCTCCATTTTCTAACTGTAGTGCACTTATATATAGTTTCACCCGACCAACCAAAATCCGTCGTTTACGACATTCAATTTGACCAACTTTAAGATGGCGAAATAAATCACTAATTTTATGATTCTTTCCTAAATGATTGGTGACAATGAAGTTTTTTTAACACGAATGCAGAAGTTGATGTCTTGTTCAATTAACCATGTAAACCACTGCTCACCGATAAACTCTCTGTCTGCGAACACATTCACAATACGGTCTTTACCAAAAATGGCTATAAAGCGTTGAATCAAAGCAATGCGCTCTTTCGTATCTGAATTTCCACGTTTATTAAGCAATGTCCAAAGGATAGGTATCGCTATTCCACGATAAACGATTGCGAGCATCAGGATATTAATATTTCGTTTTCCCCATTTCCAATTGGTTCTATCTAAAGTCAGTTGCACTTGGTCGAATGAAAACATATTGAAAATCAACTGAGAAATTTGACGATAATCAAAATACTGACCTGCAAAGAAGCGCTGCATACGTCGATAAAATGATTGTGGTAAGCACTTGATGGGCAAGGCTTTAGATGCAGAAGAAAGATTACATGTTTGCTTTAA
>X328_Prussian_Carp__coassemble_35_pt1 | contig 14620 bp, 10 predicted proteins | sample X328_Prussian_Carp__metabat2_low_PE_002 | metagenome-assembled genome bin X328_Prussian_Carp
ATAGGACTTCCACCCAAGGCTTGCATCAACGTCACATAGGCGTTGTATTGGCTTTGTTTGGTATTGACCAACGTTAAGCGCGCAGTACGCGTGGTTTCTTGTTGATCCAACAAGGTTTTTAAAGCCACGGCACCATAGCGATAACGCACTTGGGTCAAACGTTCCACTTTCTCAGCAAGCTCTAAATTCCGCTGTTGCAATTGCACTTGTTGACTCAACTCAGTTCGCGCAGACAGGGCATTTTCCACATCGGCAAAGGCTTGGTACAAGGTTTGACGATATTGCACGATGGCTTTTTCATAGTCCAATTGACTAATCGCAAGGTCACGTTTCATGTCGTTATATTGCAAGAACGGCAGACTTAAACTTGCGCCTAAGGTTAGGGCTGGGTTCTTGAGCAGTTGCGTTAGCGAGGTACTGCTTGAACCAAGATTCCCAGTCAAACTGATCGAAGGATAATAGCTCGCCGTGGTGGCATCTTTGGTCGCTAAACTCTCACGTAAACGTAGCTCAGCCGCTTTTAAGTCTGGACGGCGCGACAAAATGTCGGCAGGTAAGCCCGCAGCAATACTTGGCAAAGCTAAGCGTGGTAAACGCTGAGGTTCATCAATACTCAACTGCTGTACAGGCATATGCAGTAACACGGCAATTGCGGTACGGGTCTCGACCAAACTTTGCTGAATTTGACTCAGACTGGCTTTTTGACTTTGTACTGACTGTTCAGCTTGAGTTAAGTCCAGTCCTGATACAGCCCCAGCTTGATACTGAACTTTAACCAAGTCATACAGTTTTTGTGAGGTCGCAAGGCTTTGCTCGGCAGTTGTACGGCTTTCATTATAATAGGCCAACTGCCAATATAACTTCGCCGTGGTGCCAATTAAGCTTTGAGCAGTGGCTTGTAAATCTTGCTCAGTTGCCAGTGCTTCCCATCTCTTTGCTTCAGTTTGACGGGCCAATTTACCAAATAAATCGACTTCATAACTTAAGCCAGCACCCAAAGACAGACCACTTGAGCTGTCATTGCCTGAGTTTAAGTCGAACTGATGACCTGTAGACACCGTAGAGTTCACTCGTGGCTTTTGCTGATTCTCAGCCAGTTCTGCTTGTAAGCGCGCTTGTTTTAAGGTCATCCCTGCAACGGCCAAATCGGCATTTTTTGCGAGCACAGCATCGACCAGTTGATTGAGCTGTGCATCGCCAAATAACGTCCACCATTGATCGGCATACAGGGCTTGTTGACGTTGTTGTGATGTTGCTTTGTCGTATTGAAACTGAGTCGGCGTCTGTACTGCTGGTGCTTGATAAGGTGTTTTAACCACAGCTGCACAGCCAACCAAAGTGCTGCCAAGCAGCATCGCGGTACAAAGGCGCGTTAATAAAAAAGGCATATTTTTTCCTTATTCTCTGGCAAGTGCTGCAACAGGGTCGAGTTTGGCTGCATTTTTTGCAGGCAAGAAACCAAACACCACACCAATTAAAGTCGAGCATACAAATGCGGCGATAATCGAGGTGGTTGAGTAGGCAACCCCGAAATTACCCCCAGCAAATTTTTGAATGATTTGTCCTAGACCCAGCGAGAGCAACACCCCTAACACCCCACCAATCAGGCAGACTAAAATGGCTTCAATCAGGAACTGCTGCAAAATATCACTTTGACGCGCACCCACCGCCATCCGAACCCCAATTTCTTGCGTCCGTTCGGTCACTGAAACCAACATAATATTCATTACACCGATACCGCCCACCACCAAAGAAATCACGGCAATTGCGGAAACCAGCAGAGTCATGGTACTGGTGGTCTTTTCAATGGTTTGGCGAATACTGTCGCTGTTCATGGTGAACACATCTTGTTGACCATGACGCAAGGTGAGTAAGTTCACAATTGCGTTTTCAGCCGCGCTGGTGGAGTACTTATCATTGATTTGCACCACGATATTACGCACATTACTTTGACCGAGCATACGACTCATGACCGTGGTGTAGGGCATATATACATTCAACGTATCATCGGAACCCATAGCACTGGTTTGTGGTTCGACGACACCAATAATTCGTGCAGGAACACTGCCCAAAAGTACGACCTGCCCAATCGGACTGCTACCATCACTAAAAAACTGTTTTTGTGTATTGGTGTCAATGACCACGTCTTGGGTGCGGTCACGGACACTCCGCTGGTCAAAGGTTTGTCCATTTTTGAAGGTCAGGCCTTTCACTGTGAAATAATCGCCACCGACACCATTAATGGTGGCATTGGCTTCACTTTGTTGATAGCGAATCGTTTTAGATGAACTCACCATTGGACTGACCGCACTCACATACGGTTGGGTGGCGAGCGCTTCAGCATCGGCAGGAACAAGGGTTTTAAAGTTGGCCGTTTTGGAGTTGTCACCAAAACCGCGCCCTTGGAACACCGTAATGGTGTTAGTTCCTAAACTACTGATGTTACTTAAAATCTGCTGTTGTGATCCATTTCCTAAAGCCACCACTGTCACGACGGAGGCAATCCCGATAATAATGCCGAGCATGGTCAAAAAGGTTCGCATGCGGTGTGCATTCATCGACAAAAGTGCCATACGAAAGGCTTCACCTAAACGGTCGAGTAGGGAACGCCATGCGGAGACACTTTTATTTTTTTCTTGTTGGGCAGAAATCGCAGTTTCTGCATCAGGGTCGCTGTGTAGTTCAGTGTCATGCTCAGGTTGATTGACACGGTCTGCAATGATTTGTCCATCGCTGATCTCGATAATCCGCGAGGCATTTTTCGCCACTTGCATATCGTGGGTGACCAAAATAATGGTATGGCCTGCGGCATTTAACTCACGCAAAATCCGCATCACTTCCACGCCACTATGCGAGTCTAGGGCACCTGTCGGTTCGTCAGCGAGAATGACATCACCGCCATTCATCAACGCACGTGCAATCGAGACACGTTGTTGCTGCCCCCCAGAAAGTTGACTTGGTCGGTTTTGAGTTTTATTGCCCAGTCCTAATTCTGTCAGTAAAGCAGTGGCACGTTGTTTACGCGCATACGGTGTTGCCCCTGCATAAACCGCAGGGACTTCAACATTACCTTCTGCGGTTAAGTCGCCTAAAAGGTGGTAACGCTGGAAAATAAAACCAAAATACTCACGACGTAATTCGGCCAATTGATCCGGTTCGAGTTTACCAGTTTCGCGACCATTGACCTGATAACTTCCTGAGGTTGGGCGGTCGAGACAGCCCAAAATATTCATCAGGGTCGATTTACCTGAACCTGACTGGCCGACAATGGCAACCAATTCACCTTCGTAAATGGTCAGATCAATGCCTTTGAGAATTTGGACAGTACTTTCGCCAGCTGGAAACTCTCGCACCAAATTGCTGACTTCAAGCAAGGCTTTTTTGGTCATGCTTACATTCCCATTGGTGGACTGTTACGACGGCGGTTGCTGCTATTGGCAGAAGCCGCAGAGTTCTCCGAACTGTCTGCAATCACCACTTGATCACCTTCTTTTAAGCCTGCAAGCACTTGTGCATTGACGCGGTTATTGATCCCCACCAAAATTTGTTTGGGTTGAGCTGAGCCGTCCGCTTGTAAGACACGAACCACGCTCAGCGTAGCTTTGCCTTCTTTAACCAATTGTTGTTGTGCTGCATTTAAATTTAGACGTTCAAGACGTGGACCTTGAGGTCGGTCTGAGTCCGATTTGCTTTGTGTCGATGACGCAGCTTGCGTATTTGAACCGCTGTTACGCTTTGCATTTGCAGGACGAGTGGAAATTGCAGAAGAAGGGACTAATAACGCATTTTTTGCAGAATCGAGCACGATGTAGACTTGTGCAGTCATATCAATACGTAGCTTGCCATCATGGTTGGGTACATCAAATAGAGCATTGTAGTAAATTGCGGTGCTGGTTGATGTGCTGGTGGTACTTTCATCGGTAATCGAGTCTGGCGCGGGCTCAACTTGACGTAGGCTAGCATAACGCTTGCTGTCATCACCTAAAGTGGTGAAATACACCTGTTGGCCTTTTTCAACTTTCATGATGTCCGCTTCACTGACCTGCGCCTTAATGGTCATGTTTTGCAATTTTGCAATTTTAACAATGGTCGGCGCACTTTGATTGGCGTTTACAGTTTGACCTTCCTCAGTCACGATCGCCACCACAGTACCATCAGTCGGTGCCACAATGCGGGTATAACCGATATTGGTTTGTGCGGTCGACTTGGTTACTTTTGCAGATTCAATCTGTGCATCAATCGCTTTAATCTGTGCTTGCGCTGTTTTATAGCTGGCCTCAGCCGATTCTAATTCTGCTTTTGATGTAGCATCTTGTGCATACATTTGTTGTTGACGTTTATATGCCAGTTGCGCCTCATTAAGACTGGCTTCTTGTTGTAGACGCTGCGCTTGCAAATTTTTAATATTGGCTTCTGCTGTTTTGAAGCTGTTTTCTTGGGTGGTTGAATCAATCTGCGCAATCAATTGACCTTGTTTAACTTCATCGCCCAGTTGCACATACATTTTCTGTACTTGACCTGAGACCTGTGCGCCGACACTCACCAGTTTGGTTGCATCTAAAGTACCTGTCGCCAATACCGTATTTTCAAGATCACCACGAGTGACAGATTCGCTAATATATTGTGGTTGTTCTTGTTTTGGTTTGAAATATGTCCACGCGACATAAGCAAGTACGGCAACACACAGTACCGCGATAACCATTTTGACAGCTTTTATTTTTTGCATTGGAATCAGGGAGTAAACAGAATTGCAGATAGTATAAAAGCGAAATACGGATAAATCGTGAATTTTTTGAACAAATAGAAATGATTATTATTTTTAAAAGACTCGTTGCGGTAATTTAAGCGGGAAAGAGTGACTTTCCACACAGCGTTGCAATGGCTTGCATCACGACATGTTCAGCATTTTCATGCCCCAAACCTTTAATCGAAGCATCAATGCGAAGCAGGAGACTGGGCCACGTTAAAAAGCACTGCGGATTCAGTCGACGTAAGGCGTGTTGATAGACGCTGACTTTATTCTTCCAAATCCCCAGTTGCAGTGCATTTTGCGGTTGCTCAAACAGTTGCATGAGTAAACGCATTTCTTTGCTGATACTCCACAAAATCAGACTGAGGGGTTCACCTGAGGCAATCAGGTATTGGTAAATTTTAATCGATTGCGCCAAATTGCCTTCGAGCAGAGCATCACTTAAATCGAAAGTACTATAGCGGGACTGATCTTGTAAGCAGGCATGTAAATGATCAATCTGAATCAGCTCAACCTCGGCAAAGGTGTCGCTGACACGCATTAAGCTATTTTTAGCTGCGAGTAAGTTGTGTTCATGGTGTTGTTCTAACCACTGCCATGCATCCTGACTCAGTTTAACCCCAAGCTTATCTGCTTCAATGCTTAAAATCTGCTGACGATCACGCGGATAATTCGCGGTCAGGGCAACATGCACTCCATTGGCTTCAACCGTTTGGAAAAAGCCCGTTTTTAGGCTGGCGCTGTCCTGTTTTGGCATCACCACCAAAAGCAAGTTCTGTTCATTGCTTTGGATATAGCTTTTTAGCAACTTTAAAGCGTTAGCATCGGGCTTAATATTGCCATGAACTTCAATGGCAAGCTGACTTGAAAATAAGGACAAGCTGTTGAGTGCATTAAAGACATTTTTCCAGTCATTGACATTGTTGATGTCATGCCGTTGTCGTTCAATCTCTTGCTTTTGCCAACTTGCTCGAAATGCATCCAGTAAATTTTGCTCAAGCAATGGTTCTTGACCTTGCATAATCCACGCGCCGCGAGCTTCATCGACACGTTTTAAGGCTTGCAAATAGTCAAGTTTCATTGTTAATAAACCTTACTGCTGTGCAGGTGGTAGACGGTTCGATGAAATCTGACGCACAATTTGCTGCGCGACATCATCCACGATGACTTGATTCAAATAGTTTTTCTCTTGGTCATCGGTATTGACGGTTTCAACGTTGTATTGATAACTACGCGTTGCAACTACGGTGCGTGGTTCAGTGATTGGACGGCCTTGTGCATCTTCGATACGGAAGGTGACATTGAGGCGTAGTAATACTTCAATCAGTTTACCGTTCAGCTCTAAACGCTGCGGTTTATAGTCTAGCACGCGAAGCACATAGGCATCTGAACCACTGCTCAGCTGTACACCCGACGCACCCAAATAAATGGCCAATTTTTCATGCAATTCATCGGTGTTCTTCGGAAGCACCAAATTCATTTTTGAATAAGCAATCGGTGTTGCGCTTGGATTGGTGCCTTTTAAATGAAAGCCACACCCGACCAAGCCAGCACTTAGGCCACAAGTTAAAACAATAGCTGCCAAACGTTTGCCTAAATGCATGTGTTGTCCTCTGTTTGCTCTTTTTGATAAAAGAAAAATAATATGTCGTGATTGTATGTGCAAAGCCCGTTGACTGGCAACGGGCTTTGTTTGGGTTTTGTTTATCGTTTTCAGTTCCTTCTCCCTTAGGGGTTAGGATGAGGGGAATTTACCTCTCCCTAGCCCTCTCCTTGAAGGAGAGGGAACTTAAGAAGGAGTTTTAAAGCTTTTTAAACCACCAAATTCACTAATTTATTTGGCACCACAATTTCTTTCTTGGTTGGACCTGTCAAGAATTGTTGAACTTCTGGCAATGCTTTAGCCAGTGCAAGCAATTCATCTTTCGATGTATCGACAGACACTTCTAATTTGCCACGCAGTTTACCATTCACTTGAACCACAATCGTTTGCGTATTACGTGTGAGTGCAGATTCGTCTACAGTCGGGAACAACACGCTGGTTAAGTCCAGTCCAAATTCAGCCAATAAAGTTTGGCTTAAATGTGGTGCAAATGGCGCAAGTAAAGTTAAAAGCGTCGTAATCGATTCGCGAGCAACCGCAACATCGTTATCATTTTTCGCTTCAAACTTGTTGTTCGCATTTAACAGTTCCATCATCGCTGCAATAGCCGTGTTAAAGGCATGGCGGCGTTCGATGTCATCACCCACTTTTTGGATGGTTTCATGCGTTTTACGACGTAAGTCTTGTGCTTCTGTAGACAGTTGAGCAGTATCAATTGCAGAGGCTGCATTGCCTTTTTCAAGGAAGCTGGCAACCAAACGCCATACACGTTTCAAGAAACGGTTTGCGCCTTCCACACCTGCATCAGACCATTCAAGTGATTGATCTGGTGGAGCTGCAAACATCATGAACACACGTGCCGTATCTGCACCGTACTGATCAATAATGGCTTGTGGGTCGATACCGTTATTTTTCGATTTCGACATTTTCTCTTGGCCGCCAACAATCACGTCCTGACCATCACCTTGGTATTTCGCAGACAGAATACGACCTTTTTCATCACGTTCGAGGTCGATATCCGCAGGGTTAAACCAAGTTTTCTTGCCTGATTCAGCTTCACGGTAATAAGTGTCTGCCAAAACCATACCTTGAGTTAACAGGTTGGTAAATGGTTCATTGCCTTGTACTACACCTTCATCACGCATCAATTTGTGGAAGAAGCGTGCATAAAGTAAGTGCAGAATCGCGTGTTCAACACCACCGATGTATTGATTTACTGGAAGCCATGTTTGAGCAGCTTCAGGTTTAACTAAACCATCAGTAAAATCAGGAGATGCATAACGTGCATAGTACCAAGATGACTCTACAAAGGTATCTAAAGTATCAGTTTCACGACGTGCATCACCACCACAGCTTGGGCAAGTGGTTTGATAAAACTCAGGCATCTTGTTCAATGGGTTACCCGAGCCATCAGGTACGACATCAGTTGGTAAGACCACTGGAAGTTGCTCTTCAGGTACAGGAACCTGACCACATTTTTCACAGTTGATCATTGGAATTGGGCAACCCCAATAACGCTGACGCGATACACCCCAGTCACGTAAACGGAACTGAACTTTGGTGCTTGCAAGAGTTGTTGGTTCTAATTTCGCAAGGAACGCATCATAAGCAGCTTGGAAGTCTAAACCGTCAAATTCTGCTGAATTGACCAATTTACCTTCTTTAGAGCCGTACCATTCTTGCCATTGTGCAGCATCAAAGTCTGCATCGTCTGCACCTTGAGCATCAATCACTTGTTTAATGGTTAAGCCATATTTATTGGCAAATTCAAAATCACGTTCGTCGTGTGCAGGTACAGCCATCACTGCGCCAGAGCCATAAGACATCAACACGTAGTTGGCAATCCAAACAGGAATTTCTTCGCCAGTGACAGGATGCTTCACAGACAGACCTGTTGCCATGCCTTTCTTTTCAGCAGTGGCAAGGTCAGCTTCAGCCACAGAACCCATACGGCATTCTTCAATAAATGCTTTAAAGCAGCATTATTTTCCGCAGCTTTCAGCGCCATTGGATGTTCTGCTGCAACTGCAACATAAGTCACACCCATTAAGGTGTCAGCACGTGTGGTGAATACAGTAAGGCCGTCTGCGTAAATTTCAGGATTCGCTGAAGGGAAGGTGATATCCATTCCTTGTGAGCGACCAATCCAGTTACGTTGCATGGTCAAGACTTGTTGTGGCCAACCGTCTTTTAAGGTATCTAAATCGTCTAATAATTCTTGCGCATAGTCGGTAATGCGGAAGTAATACATTGGAATATCACGTTTTTCAACCAATGCACCTGAACGCCAGCCACGACCATTTTCAACTTGTTCATTGGCCAGTACAGTCTGATCCACAGGATCCCAGTTTACTGTTGAAAGTTTACGGTAAATAAGGCCTTTTTTATAAAGTTGCACGAACAACCACTGTTCCCAGCGGTAGTATTCAGGGGTACACGTTGCAAATTCACGATCCCAATCGACTGATAGACCTAATTTTTTTAATTGGTCACGCATATATGCGATGTTTTCAAAGGTCCATTTTGCAGGTGCAACTTGGTGTGCAATTGCAGCATTTTCAGCAGGTAAACCAAAAGCATCCCAACCCATAGGTTGCAGGACGGTTTCCCCTTTGAGACGGTGGAAACGGCTGATGACATCACCAATGGTGTAGTTACGCACATGACCCATATGCAGTTTGCCACTTGGATAAGGGAACATCGAGAGGATATAACGACGTGGACCTTCTACAGAGTCGGCAACTTTAAAGGCTTTACGAGCTTCCCAGTCTTGTTGGACGGTAGGTTCAATCGCGCTCGCTTGATATTCAGGGTCAATGTGAGTAGTCATATACGTATGTAGAACAATGGTTAAAAAGTTTGTTGCACAGCATAGCGCAAAATGCACCTAAAAGTGAATTTTGCGCTATGTTTTGTGCAGGAAATTAAACAAGCTGAAAATAAATCTGGAACCGTACGGAATGATTAAACCGCAGGGCGGACTTGTTGGCCTTGTTGAAGTGCTTCATTCGCTTCACGTCGTTGATTTTCTAAATCAACTGCTGGTGCTGGGGCAGCGCTTGGTACAGCATTGGGGGGAGCTGGTACGGTATTTGGCATATTGGCAGGTGGAGGTGCTTCCGATGACGCAGCTTGTGGCGAATTTTTCCAACCATAGGTATCGACTTTGCCTTTTTTCTTTGCTGTTTTGGGTGGAGGTGTCGTGGTGTAATGTGTCGAGCCTTGGCTATCAACCCACTTATAATACGTCTTGGCAAAGCTTTGTGTACTGCCCATTGCAAGCCCCATCCCCACCAAACATGCTGCCATTTTTGCAAACTGAATACTCATCTACCATTGTCCTTTTTATATCCGTAGTCATTGGATTTTATCGGGTTTATCGTTGTCGTTATTTTATGCCAATTTTAGAGCAATAAGCAGTGTTTGATGCGTTTTTCATCTGAGTTTTTTGAAATATTTTGCAGGTCAAATCCTCAGTTTAACGTGTGAAATATGCGTTATGACACAGTATGAAAATAAGATGGTTATGCTAAAACCTGATGTACAAATGCTGATCTATATTTAAAAATGAAAAAACCTGAGATAGATGTTGGATTTAAATTTGGGTGAATATCTTATTAAACTTATTTATGGGTTTTATTATGTTTTTTTATTAATAAATTCAGTGAAATAGAAATCTATTTGTTTTTGCACTAAAAAACCAAGAAAAAGCGACTCAGTTTTCTTTGTCCGCGATGAATAAAAAACAAACGCTCTGTAAATAAACAAAAAAAAGCTAATTTTTAAACTTGACTTTAGTCACGAAACTCCTAAAAATGCTGTCTTTAGTTTTATATGCCTTTACTCGATCACCCTTCGATAAAGTGTCATTTCATGCAATGGACACGCTTTCTAGCCGAGACCGTGAACAAAGTAAAAAAATGTGTTTATCCCAACACGTTTTAGATCTCATATTGCTCAAACAGCATACAGATCAGAATTTTTTCCTATTGCTATGAAAACTAAGAAATATGTGTGCTATAACAGTGCAGACAATCAATGAATGAAACACTGCTGGTGCCTTCCACCATTGCAGTGATAAAGATTAGGGTGAATCACGTTGGAACTTTTATCTGGTGGTGAAATGCTCGTTCGCGCATTGGCGGACGAAGGCGTTGAACATGTATTTGGATACCCAGGCGGCGCAGTTTTACATATCTACGACGCGTTCTTTCAACAAGACAAAATCAATCATTACCTCGTGCGCCATGAACAAGCTGCTGGTCATATGGCAGATGCTTACTCACGCGTAACAGGTAAGACGGGTGTGGTCCTCGTGACTTCAGGTCCGGGTGCAACCAATACTGTGACTCCAATTGCAACGGCTTATATGGACTCAATCCCAATGGTGATTTTGTCAGGTCAGGTTGCGTCACATTTAATTGGTGAAGATGCATTCCAAGAAACAGATATGGTCGGTATTTCTCGTCCGATCGTAAAACATAGTTTCCAAGTGCGCCATGCCAGCGAAATTCCTTCGATTATTAAGAAGGCATTTTATATTGCAGCTTCAGGTCGTCCAGGTCCAGTTGTGGTCGATATTCCAAAAGATGCAACCAATCCTGCTGAGAAATTTGCTTACGAATACCCAGAAAAAGTGAAGATGCGTTCGTATCAACCGCCGCATCGTGGTCACTCAGGTCAAATTCGTAAAGCGATTGAAGAGCTGATTCATGCTAAACGTCCTGTGATTTATTCAGGCGGTGGCGTGGTTCAAGGTAATGCTTCTGCACAGTTAACTGAACTGGCGCATATTTTGGGCTTCCCAGTCACCAATACCTTGATGGGGCTTGGTGCATTTCCAGGCAATGATCCGCAGTTTATTGGCATGTTGGGTATGCATGGTACCTATGAAGCCAATATGACCATGCACAATGCTGATGTGATTTTGTGTATCGGTGCGCGTTTCGATGACCGTGTAACCAATAATCCAGCAAAATTCTGTCCAAATGCCAAAGTGATTCATATTGATATCGACCCTGCGACGATTTCAAAAACCATCATGGCGCATATCCCGATCGTGGGTGCGGTAGAACCTGTCCTTCAAGAAATGTTGACACAGTTGAAACAAATGAATGTGTCTAAACCAAATCCTGAAGACATGGCTGCTTGGTGGGCGCAAATCAATGAATGGCGTAAAGTTCATGGCATGCGTTATGAGTCTGGTGCAAACGGCGTAATGAAACCACAACAAGTGGTGGAAGCGTTGGATAAAATCACCAATGGTGATGCGATCATTACTTCTGACGTAGGTCAGCATCAAATGTTTGGTGCGAACTATTATAAGTATAAACGTCCACGCCAATGGATTAACTCAGGTGGCCTAGGCACCATGGGTGTTGGTTTACCCTATGCGATGGCGGCGAAATTGGCTTTCCCTGACCAACAAGTGGTGTGTATCACGGGTGAAGCATCGATTCAGATGTGTATCCAAGAGCTTTCGACGTGTAAGCAATATGGCCTAAACGTAAAAATCCTCTGCTTGAATAACCAAGCTTTAGGGATGGTGAAGCAGTGGCAAGATATGAACTATGAAGGACGTCACTCAAGTTCTTATATCGATTCATTGCCTGACTTCCCTAAATTAATGGAAGCATATGGTCATGTTGGCATTCAAATTGACCATGCGGATGAGCTAGAGTCGAAGCTTGCTGAAGCAATGGCGATCAACGATAAATGCGTATTTATTAATGTGATGGTTGACCGTACAGAGCATGTTTATCCAATGCTTATTGCAGGTCAGTCAATGCAAGATATGTGGTTAGGTAAAGGGGAGCGCACGTCATGAGACACATTATCTCTGTACTTGTAGAAAACGAAGCTGGTGCGCTTTCTCGTTTGGTGGGTTTATTTTCTCAACGTGGTTATAACATTGAGACTTTAAATGTTGCACCAACCGAAGATCCGACCTTATCTCGTTTGACGTTAACGACTTATGGCGATGACCATAAAATTGAACAAATCACCAAACAGCTCAACAAATTGGTTGAAGTGGTGAAAGTGGTTGATTTGTCTGAAGGTGCGCACATTGAGCGTGAGTTGATGTTGATTAAAGTCAAATCACTTGGCTCGGCACGTGCTGAAATCAAACGAACTGCGGACATTTTCCGTGCGCAAATTGTTGATGTCACCCCAACGACTTATACCATTCAAATCGCGGGTACGACTGAAAAAATTGATGGTTTTATTGATGCACTCGCAGAGAACACCATCCTTGAAGTTGTACGCTCAGGTGTTTCAGGCATCGCGCGTGGCGAAAAAGTTTTAACCATTTAATTAATTAACACGATTCAACCTCCTTTTGAGAAAGAGGAGGATTTCATCAAACAATAAACCCCTTGATGGAATTACAGAATACCAAGCATTTTAGCGGAGACAGCAATGCAAATTTTTTACGATAAAGACTGCGACTTATCTATCATCCAATCTAAGAAAGTAGCGATCATTGGTTACGGTTCACAAGGTCACGCACACGCGCTTAACCTTAAAGATTCTGGTGTAGACGTAACTGTAGGTTTACGCGCTGGTTCTACTTCTTGGAAAAAAGCTGAAAATTCAGGTCTTAAAGTTGCTGAAGTTCCTGCTGCAGTTGCTCAAGCTGACGTAGTCATGATCTTGACTCCAGATGAGTTCCAATCACAACTTTATCGTGACGTGATTGAGCCAAACATCAAAGAAGGTGCAACATTAGCATTTGCTCATGGTTTCTCTGTTCTTTATAACCAAGTTGTTCCACGTGCTGATCTTGACGTAATCATGGTTGCACCAAAAGCACCAGGTCATACAGTACGTTCTGAATACCAACGTGGTTCGGGTGTTCCTGACTTAATCGCGATTCATCAAGATGCGTCTGGTAATGCACGTAACCTAGCACTTTCTTATGCTTCTGGTGTAGGTGGTGGTCGTACAGGTATTATCGAGACTTCATTCCGTGAAGAAACTGAAACTGACTTATTTGGTGAGCAAGCAGTTCTTTGTGGTGGTGCAGTAGAACTTGTGAAAATGGGCTTCGAAACTTTGGTAGAAGCAGGTTATGCACCTGAAATGGCTTACTTCGAATGCTTACACGAACTTAAGTTAATCGTTGACTTGATGTTTGAAGGTGGTATCGCGGACATGAACTATTCAGTGTCTAACAACGCTGAATATGGCGAATATGTAACTGGCGTTGAAGTAATCAACGAACAGTCTCGTGAAGCGATGCGCAATGCACTTAAACGTATCCAATCTGGTGAATACGCGAAGATGTTCATTAACGAAGGTGCGTTGAACTACCCATCAATGACTGCTCGTCGTCGTCAAAACGCAGCGCATGGCATTGAAGTAACAGGTGGTAAGTTACGCGCGATGATGCCTTGGATTCAAGCAAACAAGATCGTAGATAAAGAGAAGAACTAATTTCTCGAATCAATTGATTTGAATGCGAAAACCCACTCTATTTGAGTGGGTTTTTTCTATTTTTATTGTTACGTGCCTCAAAAAGATGAAAGCAGTGCTTTCATCTTTTTCGTACTTTGGATTCAAGCAAACAAGATTGTAGATAAAGAAAAGAACTAAGGTTACGTTACGTGCCTTTAAAAATGGGAAAGCAATGCTTTCCCATTTTTTTCGTACCTTGGATTCAAGCAAACAAGATTGTAGATAAAGAAAAGAACTAAGTTTCTGATCTAGCTGATTTTAAGTACTAAAACCCTGCCTCGGCAGGGTTTTTTATTGATCTACTATCATGTTTTATGTAGGGCAAAGCTATTAATTAAAAAGATGTGAGTATAAATAGGGCCATGATATGGCTATCGGTACACAGCTATAAGTTGATCTTACCCGTGTTCAAAATCGTTATATGGAGTCAACGAGAATTCCATTTCAGTGCTAGATATATGGGCAGCATATATTGTCAAAAAACTATTGGATTAATAACGTATCCATGGGCTTTATTGCAATAAATGAAACTCTCAAAAAGTGTACTTATGCTTACGTTTGGGTTTTTAGTGTGAGATTTAGATTTCTAAAATAGTGGGTCATGTAAATTTAAGGCTTGATTATGTGATTTTAGTCATGTTGTTCAATCACTGAAATTGGGTAAATAGCATGTGAATAAACTTTGGATTTTAGCAAGATGATCGACCTGAATTGAAAAATTGATAGAAATATAAAGTAAAAAAAAGATGAAAAATGGATTTTTTAGCGATTTAAGAAATTATTCAACTGAATATGTAATGAAATGTAAA
>X328_Prussian_Carp__coassemble_20_pt1 | contig 12428 bp, 8 predicted proteins | sample X328_Prussian_Carp__metabat2_low_PE_002 | metagenome-assembled genome bin X328_Prussian_Carp
GGTATTTTTGATGACATTAAGCAAAATCAATATGAGAAAGTTCCATTTTTTGGGGATTTGCCTGTAGTGGGTGCTTTATTTAAAAATAACACCAAATCTAGTGCGCAAACTGAGTTATTGATTTTTGTGACACCACGAATTGTTAATGACAGTGTTTCAAGAAATCATTAATATATTTTCAATTTGAACAAATCTAAAAGGTGACTCCTTGCCAAGCAAAGAGTTTGAAACCCTACCAAATATTTATTTGGTAGGGCCTATGGGGGCTGGAAAAACAACGGTAGGACGACATTTAGCTGAACTGTTAGGACGTGAATTTCTTGATAGCGATCATGAGATTGAGCGTAAAACAGGGGCAACGATTCCATGGATCTTTGAAAAAGAGGGTGAGCTTGGGTTTCGTAGTCGTGAAACGGTTGTAATTGATGAGTTAACCTCTCGACCCAACTTGGTCTTGGCCACAGGTGGTGGGGCGGTGACTCAGGCTCCAAATCGCGCATTTCTCAAACAACGTGGTATCGTTGTTTATCTTTATACTCCTGTAGAGATTCAACTACAGCGAACCTATCGTGATAAAAATCGTCCACTGCTTCAAGTGGAGAATCCTGAACAAAAGTTAAGTGACTTACTCAGCGTTCGAGATCCTTTATATCGTGAAGTTGCCCATTATATTATCGAGACCAATCAAGGGGCTGCACGTGATCTTGCGCAGCGTATCTTAAACTTGATTCTTGTAAAGTAGTTTTGATTCAGTTTTGAAGTGATTTGATCCATGCAAACCTTATATGTTGAACTTGGCGAACGCCGTTACCCGATCTTTATTGGTAGTGATTTAGATCCGAAAGCTTTACTTGAGCCGTATATTCATGGGCGCCAAGTGATGATTGTGAGTAATGAAACGGTCGCGCCTTTGTATTTAGCGCGTTACGTGGCAGCAATTGAAGCGTTGGGAAAAACAGTTGCAACGTGTATTTTGCCCGATGGTGAAAAATATAAGAATATTGAGCACCTCAACCTGATTTTTGATGCATTGTTAGCGTCAGGCTTCAACCGTGATTGTACAGTTTTAGCTTTAGGTGGTGGTGTGATTGGGGATATGGCGGGCTTTGCTTCGGCATGCTTCCAGCGTGGGGTCTATTTTATTCAGGTGCCAACGACACTTCTTTCACAGGTTGATTCGAGTGTCGGTGGTAAAACAGGGATTAATCATCCGCTGGGTAAAAATATGATCGGGGCATTTCAACAACCGCAAGTGGTCTTGGCGGATATGTCTCAACTCAAAACGCTGCCACCACGTGAGTTATCCGCAGGTTTGGCAGAAGTGATTAAGTACGCACTCTTGGGTGATGCTGACTTTCTCACTTGGTTGGAACAACATATGGATGCTTTGGTGCAGGGTGATGAAGCTGCACTGGCTGAAGCTGTGTATCGTTCTTGTGCCCATAAAGCGCGTATTGTTGCCAATGATGAAAAAGAACAAGGTGAGCGTGCCTTATTGAATCTTGGGCATACCTTTGGACATGCGATTGAATCTTATCTAGGCTATGGTGAATGGCTCCATGGTGAAGCTGTGGCAACAGGTATGGTGATGGCAGCAGATTTATCGCAGCGTATGGGATGGATCAGTGCAGAAGATTTGGCGCGTACAAAAAATATCATTCAACGTGCGAATTTACCGATAGTATGTCCGCAGATTCCCCTCGATGACTTTTTGGCGTATATGGCTCATGATAAAAAAGTCTTGAACGGGCAACTGCGTTTGGTTTTGATGCAAGCGGTAGGGCAGGCCATCATTACCAAAACATTTGATGTAGAATTGATGAAACAGGCGATTTTAGCCAACCAAGAGCAGGCATAACTTTATTATGGCAACAACCCTTCGAACCCAGTGGCAGACAAAGCAAAATTATATTTGGCTTGCATTCGGAGGGGTATGCTTGTTTGGCGCCTTAGTCTTTTGGGCTATTACAGATCAAGAGACTGTGGTTGAAGTTGAAAAAAAAGCTGAATCTGAAGTTGAGTTACAAATTCAGCCAGAAAAAGTCGCAACAACCGCACATTTAGGCTCATTCCTCGATGAAGTAAAACCTTTGGATATGACGACACGTGTTGTGGCAATTGCGCAGCATGAAGCTGAATTCCGTGGGACCAAATTTATTCAGGAAAATAAAAAGAACAGTACAGTTGAACTGTTTAGAGTCTCAGAAGAAGCGATTATTAAGCGCTTTTTGCAAAGGCAATCTGATCGTCAAGCTTTTAGCTACTTAAGACTGACGGGTGAAAACCAAATTGAGCAATATGTGCTGATCTATGGTGTGTATAAAAATGCCAATGAGGCGCAAAAGGCATTGGCGGATTTAAAACTGACGTTGCCGAAGTCGGTGCAACCCAAAGTTGAAAAAATTGAAAGTTATGCTGAATATGTCAATGATCTCGGTTCTGATGAACTTGGACTTAGCAATAAGCTCTATGCCGTGCAGTTGAAACCAGCCGCTGTGCCCGTGATTGATGAAGCCACTCTTGCTGCGCGTCAACAAGCGGCACGTGCAGCAGTTGCACAAAATAAACAATCGACAACATCGACGACGGTTACTCGTCGTGATGCGGATGGAAATGTGGTTGATGTGCAAAAGTCACAAACGACCGTAGAGAATGCGCCACAAAATAAAACAAATGAACCTGAAGTGACCGACCCATTTAATTAAAATTGGTTCATTATGGCGCATCAAAAAATGTAAATTTCATATACGCACAAATATAGTGCAATAAATTGATTGTCTTCGAACTAAATTTTTACGTAAAAAACACAAACCTAATAAAACTAAAGCGCTTAACACACAAAATAAATAATTGGCATAAAACTTGCTTTAATGGTGCATGAATTGAGTTGATGTCACTGTTTTGGCGCAAAAAAGATTCGATTTATGAGCGAAATAGTAGCGGCCAAGTGCCTTAAAAAAGTGCGTGACTGCTGCATACATTTTTTCAATTAAGACATGCATAAAGACGAAAATCAGTCTATCTTGGGTGTGAAGAAAAAATGCTGTACTTCAATCAGAATCTGAATATGAGTCAATTGAACGAATCGGCAAGAAGTAATTAGATTGTTAGACGCCCGACAGGGCCTGTAGAAAGAAGGGTACGCTATGCACATGCCATCGCCTAATACTGTAGCTCCCGCTCAAGGTTTATACCAACCGGATGAGTTTAAAGATAACTGTGGTTTTGGTTTAATCGCCCATATGCAGGGTGATGCAAGCCATGATCTTGTCAAGACTGCTATGCACAGTCTGAGCTGTATGACCCACCGCGGTGGTATTGCTGCAGATGGTAAGACAGGGGATGGTTGCGGTTTACTCTTAGCAATGCCAAAACAGTTTTTCCGTGAAGAAGCGAAAAAACTCAGTGATATTACACTCAGTGAAGTTTTTGCTGTCGGCACGGTGTTTTTAAGCCTCGATCCAGCAATTGCAGCACATGCAAAACAAATTCTAACTAAAGAAATTGAATCTGAAGGTTGCCGAGTATTGGCGTGGCGTGTGGTCCCGACCAATAACGATGCTTTGGGTTCGATTGCGATGCAGTCACTTCCTGCATTTGAACAAATTATTGTGAACTGCCCAATGGGTGTGTCTGAAGTTGAGTTTAACCGTAAACTTTTCTTGGCACGCCGCCGTGCAGAACAGCAGCTCAGCAATGACTCATCATTTTATGTAACTACATTATGTTCAACAGTGATTAGCTATAAAGGCTTGATGATGCCTGAAGCGATTGCTGACTTCTATACAGACTTGGCAGACCCACGTCTTGAGTCACATATTGTGGTGTTCCACCAACGTTTCTCGACCAATACTTTGCCGCGTTGGCCTTTGGCTCAGCCATTCCGTTATCTTGCACACAATGGTGAAATTAATACCATTACTGCGAACCGTAACTGGGCGATGGCGCGTACGCCAAAGTTTGAAAACCCATTATTGCCTGGTTTAACTGAGCTCAATCCAATCGTGAACCGTACTGGCTCGGATTCTTCAAGCTTAGATAACATGCTTGAAATTCTTGTGGGCGGCGGTATGGACTTGTTCCGTGCATTGCGTATGTTGGTTCCGCCAGCATGGCAGAACGTGGAAACTTTAGATGCCGATTTACGTGCATTCTATGAGTTTAACTCGAAGCATATGGAAGCGTGGGATGGTCCTGCTGGTCTCGTGATTCAAGATGGTCGTCATGCAATTTGTATGTTGGACCGTAATGGTTTACGTCCAGCACGTTGGGTGATTACCAAAAATGGTTACATCACACTGGCATCTGAAATTGGTGTATGGGGCTACGAGCCTGAAGATGTGATTTCTAAAGGTCGTGTCGGTCCAGGTCAAATTCTAGTGATCGATACCTTCACAGGTAAAATGCTCGACACTAAAGATGTCAGCACGCATTTGAAAAAAATGCGTCCTTACCGTGAATGGTTACGTGAAAACTCGGTTCGTGTACAAGGTAGTCCAGAGCTTGAAGAATATTTATGTGATCAAGGCTTAAAAGGCGACGACCTTAAAGCATCACAAAAAATGTTTATGGTGACCTTTGAAGAGCGTGACCAATTGCTTCGCCCAATCGCTGAAAGCGGTCAGGAAGCAGTGGGTTCAATGGGTGATGATACGCCAATGGCAGTTTTGTCTCGCCAAGTACGTCATGTATCGGATTACTTCCGTCAACAGTTTGCTCAGGTCACCAACCCACCAATCGACCCATTACGTGAATCGATTGTGATGTCATTGGAAACGTGTTTAGGCCGTGAGCAAAACGTTTTTGAACAAAGCCCTGAGCATGCGGATCGTTTGATCATTTCAAGCCCAGTGTTGTCAAATTCGAAAATGCATCAAATCCGTACGCTGGGTCGTAAGGGTTATGAAATTGCAGATATCGATTTAAATTATGCGGAAGATGAAGGTCTAGAAGCTGCAATTGCGCGTATCTGTGAAGAAGCAGCGCAAGCGATTCGTGATGGCAAAACCTTATTGGTGTTGTCTGATAAGAAAATTCGTCAAGGTTTCTTGCCTGCAAATGCATTGATGGCAACAGGTGCTGTGCATCACTACCTGATTAATGTCGGTTTGCGTACGGATGCCAACATTATTGTTGAAACAGCATTGGCGCGTGATCCGCATCAATTTGCAGTTATTCTAGGCTTTGGTGCGACAGCAATTTATCCTTACCTTGCTTATGATGTGATCAATGACTTGGTTGCAAAAGGCGAGCTATTGGGTGACCCAATCCAAGCGCAAGTGAATTTCCGTAAAGGCATTGAAAAAGGCTTGTTAAAAGTCCTTTCAAAAATGGGGATTTCTACGGTGGCCTCTTACCGTGGTGGTCAGTTGTTTGAAGCGGTGGGTCTGTCTGAAGAAGTGGTTTCAAAATGCTTCACGGGTGTACCGAGCCGTATCAAAGGTGCAACCTTTGTTGACCTTGAAAATGACCAAAAGAAATTGGCTGATACCGCATGGAAAACACGTAAACCAATCGATCAAGGTGGTTTGCTGAAATTTGTCTTCGACAAGGAATACCATGCATTCAACCCAGACGTGATCAATGCTTTGCATAAATCAGTGCGTTCTGGTCAATATGCAGACTTTAAAGAATATGCTGAGCTGGTGAATAACCGTCCAGTGGCAACAATTCGCGACCTATTAAAGTTAAAAACAGACAACTCGATTGCTCTAGATCAAGTGGAGTCTGTAGAAGCGATTTTACCGCGCTTTGACTCTGCAGGCATGTCTTTAGGTGCATTGTCTCCTGAAGCGCATGAGGCGATTGCGATTGCGATGAATACCATTGGTGGCCGTTCAAACTCGGGTGAGGGCGGTGAAGATCCAGCGCGTTATGGCACCATTCGTAACTCGAAAATCAAACAGATTGCATCAGGTCGTTTTGGTGTAACGCCTGCGTATTTAACCTCTGCTGAAGTCTTGCAGATTAAAGTAGCGCAAGGGGCTAAACCGGGTGAAGGTGGTCAATTACCAGGTGGTAAAGTGAATGGCTTAATTGCACGTTTACGTTATTCAGTACCGGGTGTGACCTTAATTTCTCCACCACCGCACCATGATATTTACTCGATTGAAGATTTATCACAATTGATCTTTGACTTAAAACAAGTCAATCCTCAAGCGATGGTTTCAGTGAAACTGGTGTCTGAGCCGGGTGTAGGTACCATTGCTGCAGGTGTGGCAAAAGCCTATGCTGACTTCATTACCATTTCAGGTTATGACGGTGGTACAGCAGCCTCTCCATTGTCTTCAATTCACCATGCAGGTTCGCCTTGGGAGTTGGGTCTTTCTGAAGCGCATCAAGCACTTCGTGTCAATGACCTGCGCGGTAAAGTTCGTGTTCAAACCGACGGTGGTTTGAAAACAGGTCTAGATGTGGTGAAAGCAGCCATTTTAGGTGCAGAAAGCTTTGGCTTTGGTTCTACGCCAATGATTGCTTTAGGTTGTAAATACCTGCGTATTTGTCACCTGAATAACTGTGCAACGGGTGTTGCAACTCAACAAGATCATTTACGCCAAGAACATTATATTGGCGAGCCACAAATGCTCATCAACTTCTTCACCTTCATTGCTGAAGAAACACGTGAGTGGCTGGCAGCGTTGGGTGTTTCAAGCCTCAAAGACTTGATTGGTCGTACAGATTTGCTTGAAATGCTTCCAGGTGAAACGGAGAAACATGCGCACCTTGATTTGAGCGCATTACTGGAGTCACATCCTTCTGCGCAAGGTAAGGCGCAGTACTGTGAAGTTGAAGGTAACGCACCGTTTGATAAAGGCTTGCTTGCTGAGAAAATGGTGGCTGAAATGCTACCAGCAATTGAAGCTGGGACCACAGGTGAATATCACTTCACCATTGGTAACTGTGACCGTTCAATTGGTGCACGTATTTCAGGTGAGATTGCGCGTCGTTATGGCAACCTCAGCATGGAAGCGCACCCAGTGAAGATGAACTTGGTGGGTACTGCGGGTCAATCCCTCGGTGTTTGGAACGCAGGTGGTTTGCACATTCGATTAGAAGGTGATGCGAACGACTACGTGGGTAAAGGCATGGCAGGTGGTCGTGTGTCGATCTTCCCGCCAAAAGGTTCGCCTTTCCAAACCCAAGAAACGGCAATCATTGGTAACACCTGTTTATACGGTGCAACGGGCGGTAAATTGTTCGCGGCAGGTACAGCAGGTGAGCGTTTTGCAGTACGTAACTCGGGTGCTTTCGCTGTAATTGAAGGTGCGGGCGATCACTGTTGTGAATATATGACGGGTGGTATCGTGACTGTACTTGGTAAAGTGGGGCACAACTTCGGTGCAGGTATGACAGGCGGTTTTGCTTACGTTCTTGACCTTGATAATGACTTCGTTGATCATTACAACCACGAGCTGATTGAGCTGAATCGTATTTCGACTGAATCGATGGAAGAACATAAAGAGTTCTTAAGCCGTATCTTAGATGAACACATTGCTGAGACTGGTAGTGCTTGGGCGTACAAGATCCGTAACGAGTTTGATTTCTACAGTCGTAAATTCTGGTTGGTGAAACCGAAAGCTGCCAACTTACAGACTTTGTTGAAAACCACTCAAGCTGATCCACAATAATTCCACTACTGCTGATACATAGGCAGGTGCAGACGATAGATAAACGGGCTGCACCTACCCACGGAGAGAGACATGGCAGAGCGCCTAAACAATGACTTTCAATTTCTGGATGTAGCACGCCAAGATCCAGAGAAAAAAGAGATTCAGGTCCGCAAAGCAGAGTTTGTGGAAATTTATAAACCTTTTACAGCGGAAGTGGCAGCAAATCAGACCCACCGTTGTTTAGGGTGTGGTAACCCATATTGTGAATGGAAATGTCCAGTACATAACTACATTCCAAACTGGTTAAAGTTGATTGCTGAAGGTCGTATTTTCCAAGCAGCAGAGCTGTGTCACCAAACCAACACGTTGCCAGAAGTATGTGGTCGTGTTTGTCCGCAAGACCGTTTATGTGAAGGGGCTTGTACCTTAAACGATGGTTTTGGTGCAGTGACGATTGGTAACGCTGAAAAATATATCAATGACACTGCGTTTGCACTGGGCTGGCGTCCAGATATGTCTTCAGTAAAGTGGACAGATAAAAAAGTCGCGATCATTGGTGCAGGCCCTGCGGGTCTAGGCTGTGCTGATATTTTGGTGCGTAGCGGGGTTAAACCTGTTGTATTCGACAAACGCCCTGAAATTGGTGGTCTACTGACCTTTGGTATTCCAGAATTTAAAATGGAAAAAGATGTGATGAAGCGTCGCCGTGAAATCTTCACGGGCATGGGCGTGGAATTCCGTTTAAATACTGAAATTGGTACAGATGTCACCATCGATCAACTGCTTACAGAATACGATGCGGTGTTCATGGGTATGGGTACTTATACCTACATGAAAGGTGGCTTCGCAGGTGAAGATCTAAATGGTGTCTATGATGCATTGGATTTCTTGATTGCCAATGTCAACCGTACTCAAGGTTGGGAAAAAGACCCAAGTGAGTACATCAGTGTTGAAGGTAAAAAGGTGATTGTTCTTGGCGGTGGTGACACAGCAATGGACTGTAACCGTACTTCGATTCGTCAGGGTGCAGAAGTGGTGAGCTGTGCATACCGTCGTGATGAAGAAAATATGCCAGGTTCACGTCGTGAAGTGCAAAATGCCAAAGAAGAAGGTGTGAACTTCTTGTTTAACCGTCAACCGATTGAAATCGTCGGTGAAAATGGCAAAGTCACGGGCGTGAAAGTGGTTACGACTCAACTTGGCGAGCCTGATAGCCGTGGTCGTCGCAGTCCAGAACCAATTCCGGGTTCAGAAGAAATTTTACCTGCAGATGCAGTGTTATTGGCATTTGGTTTCCGTACCAGCCCTGCGGATTGGTTTACAAATGTGAATATTAACCTTGATGGTTCAGGTCGTGTGGTTGCGGCTGAACAGCAAACCTATAAATTCCAAACCTCAAACCCGAAAATCTTTGCGGGTGGTGATATGGTTCGTGGTTCAGACCTTGTTGTCACAGCGATTTGGGAAGGCCGTCAAGCGGCTGAAGGTATTTTGGATTATTTAGACATTTAATCTAAATCGTTCAACACAAAAACCCGCTTCGGCGGGTTTTTTATGATCACTATTTGCCTGAGATGATATGAAAGAGGTGGATCGGGATAAATCGAAAAAGATCTGGTGGAGAGTCTGATAAAAATGGACGAATTTGCAAACGCACTAAGCATTTTTGCCATATGTGAATCGCCTCTAAATTCAGATACTGAAGATCGCTCGGTTAAATGTTAGGAAATGGACATGACTCAAGTGACGACAGAAAAACTATATCAACATCGTCCAAAAGCTCAGGGTATTACGATTCGACGTTTGCAATTCAACCCCAAAGCCATTCGCCGGCATTATTTTGCCAATTCACCGGTCATGTCGCATTTGCTGACGGCATTGTCTTCGACTTTTCCCATCGGTGAGCAGTTCTTTGTGCATAGCGTGCGCAATGTACGTGACCAAGTGAAGGATGAAAATCTTCAAGCGCAGATTGCGGCATTTATTGGTCAAGAGGCGATGCATTCTCAAGCACACACGGCATTTAATGCTGCATGGCGCCGTGATGATTATAATCTCGACCGTTTTCAGGCATGGTTGGCGCGTAAAGATGATTATGTGAAAAACCTGCATCCTAAAATTCAGCTCGCAATCACCTGTGCTTTTGAGCATTTTACGGCACTGCTAGGCGGCTATATCTTAAGGCATCCTGAGGTATTGAGTACCTTGGATGATGATGCGGTTAAACTCTGGGTGTGGCATGCCATTGAAGAAATTGAGCATCGTGCGGTTGCCTTTGATGTTTATCAAGATGTGTATGGTGATGACAAGATTCGCCGTTTAATTATGCGCAGTGTAACGACAGGTTTCGCCAGTTTAACTTTTTACTCGGCCAGTCGATTATTTTTACAAGACCACAAAAAGAGTATACCGAAATTGGGCGGGAATCTCTTTGGATTGTATTTACTGGCGAAGATGTTTGTGCAATTGCTGCCTGAATATCTGTCTTATTATAAAACCAACTTTCATCCCTCAGATATTGATTACACCCAACTGTTGAAATACTGGAAAACCCGTTTGGCAGACGACTATCAACTCGAAGGTTTTCAGCAGGAATTGCAGGCGGCTATTTAGTTTAAGTATAAAAATAAATAATCAAAACCGAGTGAAAATCGCTCGGTTCTTTCATTTTTAGCTACTTTAACTAAAAGCAACAAAAGGATAATCAAATGTGTTTACAATCAGGTTATTGCAATAAATACAAAAGAAAGAGGATAGCTGAATGAATTTTATGAAAAAAACTGCTGTCGTTGTTACCCTTGCGAGCACGTTAACGCTATCGGGCTGTGGTTATAATACCTTACAGGTCAAAGATGAGGCGGTTACAGCTGCGTGGTCGGAAGTACAAAACCAATATCAACGCCGTGCAGATTTGGTGCCGAACTTGGTTAATGTGGTGAAGGGGTATGCTAAGCATGAAGAGCAAGTCCTAACCGAAGTCACACAGGCTCGTGCCAATGTGGCAGGTTTAAAAGTCGATAAAGAAGTATTAGAAGACCCTGCATTATTCCAAAAATATCAAGAAGCGCAGGCGCAAATGACAGGTGCATTGTCGCGTTTAATTGCGGTCTCAGAAAACTATCCAGACTTAAAAGCCAATGAGCAATTCCGTGATTTACAGGTTCAACTCGAAGGCACCGAAAACCGTATTGCTGTGGCGCGTAATCGCTACATTAGTACGGTGCAAGACTTTAACTCCTATGCACGTCAGTTCCCACAAGTCATGACTGCCAAGGTGATTGGGATGGACACCAAACCGAACTTTAGTGCAGAGCAAAGCGCGCAAAAAGCACCAACGGTGTCATTTAACTAGCTGAAACCTCAGTGATCTCACGCAATCGTAGCCATAGGGTGAATGAATGATAGGACAGCAGCAGTTCTTACGGTTTTCGTATAAATGGGTGCTTGCATTCATTTTATCAGGACTGCTGTGTCTAAGTTCTTTAACATGGGCAGAGGTTGCTACAGCGACAGATGGTGCTGCGGAAACAGTCGTTGCTGGAAAAATTATTCAAGGTCAGCAAGCAGCGAGTTCTAATAATGTAAGCTCTACCAATGCTGATGCCGTGTCACAACCACCCGTTGCCAATGATATGGCAGAAGGTGAATCGATACGGGCGTTACCGACCTTAAATGAACCCGTGATCGATCAAGCACATATTTTAAGTGCTGAAGATAAGCAAGCCATTGGCCAAAAAATCCGTGCCTTGCATGACGCAGGAAAAGCCCAAATAGGCGTGGTGATTGTCCCGACCACAGGTCAAGAGGATATTTTTGGTTTTGCCATGCGTATTGCAGACCAATGGCAGCTCGGTTCAGCAAAGCAGGACAACGGTTTGCTGATAGCAATTGCCGTTAATGACCGGCGTATGCAGATTCTTACGGGTTATGGTTTGGAAGGCGTCATTCCTGACATTATTGCGAATCGCATTATTAACCAACAAATCACACCGTATTTTAAGCAAGCTCAGTATGCTCAAGGGATCAATGCAGGGCTTGCTGAAATTGAACGTATTTTAAATCTTGATCCTGAAGTTGCAGCCCAAGCGGCGCAAGAACTACAAGAACGCCAAGACCAAGCCATTCGAGAGCAGGAAGCCAAAAGTAAAACCTTTAGTACTGCTTTATTTATCTTAATTGCTGGCGCAATTGGCTCATTTGTGGTGGGGAAGCGTTTAAGTGCCTCGACGGCTGCAGTTGCAGGAACCGTGGCAGGCTTGGTGAATGGAGCAGGTTTAGTCACCAGTTTACTGATTGGTGGTGGGATTTTCTTTTTACTCATCACGACCTTAGCCCAAACGATATTTCAGCTCTTTCTCTCTTCTGGCGGTGGAGGTGGGCGCGGAGGTCGTGGCGGCGGCGGTTTTGGTGGAGGTGGATATAGTGGCGGGGGCGGCGGCTTCGGCGGTGGAGGAGCATCAGGGTCATGGTAACAACAACTGAAACGACGGAAATCGTCACTAAACCAAAGCTAGATGAAGTTGTACAACCCAGTTTTAAACGTTGGCTAAAGCATTTATTGCATATGCCAGCGAGTAAACGCTTTTTTAATCAGCAAGATCAACATGCGATTGCGCAAGCGGTAGCTGCTGCTGAACATGGGCACATTGGTGAAATCCAAGTGGTGATCGAAGGGCACATGCCTGCACGAGAAGCCTATTACTTAGATACTCGTGGACGTGCGAAACAACTTTTCGCTGAGCTAGGTATTTGGGATACCGAGCTGAATAGTGGTATTTTACTTTACTTAAACTTGTGTGAGCGCAAAGTCGAGATTGT
>X328_Prussian_Carp__coassemble_29_pt1 | contig 10782 bp, 10 predicted proteins | sample X328_Prussian_Carp__metabat2_low_PE_002 | metagenome-assembled genome bin X328_Prussian_Carp
CAACTACCCACTCAAATCAAAACAAAGTACAAGGGTATTGTTAAGCGTCCCATCTTAAAAAATCAGCCCTCACTTGCTCAATGATAAGAGCCAATCGACAAATAAATTCCTTCTAAAAGATATCCTTGGCATGAGCTAGGGGCTGTGATGTATAGCGACTAGAGACTTTATTAGTGGAGGTAGTTCAAAAGAGATGATGAGTTGTGTCATGGCTTTGCGCTGATTGAAAAGGTGGGTGAAGCAGCAGGGCAAAAAAAGACGTTAGCGTATCAGTCGATAGGCTAACGTCTTTAAAAATAACAACCGTATTTTACTGAGCAGCCAATTGGGCTTCTAACAGTTTAATTTGTTCTTCTTTGAGCTTTACCAGTTCATCGGCATCTTTGTGCTGTGCTTGCAAGCTCTTTTCCTGTTCCTTCAACTGGCTTTGAATATCGTCCAGTTTCGCCACTTCTTCTTTGGCAAGTGAGGCATTTTCAGGTACAGGTGCTTTTAAAATATCTTCTTCGACCAATTTAATGGTGTTGTCAGCCATGGCGGTCGAAGCTGCTTTTTCAGCTTCTGGAAGCGCCTTCACGGTCGGTTGAATCAACTCCGCTTGGTGCACCGGTGTTGCAGACTCTTGTGCAGCAAACAACCATTGATAAAGTGCAAAAATCGCAATGATTGCGACTAAACCTGCTGTAATACCCCAGAGTAATTTAGGGTTGTTGTGTTGTACGGACGACATTCGATTCAACCTTTATTCTTTGGATTGACGTGGTTTAAATTGAATGACCCCAACCTCGTCAGGGATAGCGGGGATCTGAGGCTCGTCTACATGAGTTGGACGATTCTCAGAATAACCACAGTCGATACATTCAATCCATTCATCGTCATTCGAGGTAAGCATAACAACTCGATCCATCGCCTGACATTTAGGACATTTTGCACCTGCAATGAAACGACGTTTAATAGTCATTAGACTTACCTTCTGAACAATTTAGGCGCCTAGTTTACTCACTTTTTTAGCGGTTCGTCCAACCTTGATGACGAAGTAAAGCATCTATTTTTGGCTCGCGTCCACGGAAATTGATAAATGCATCAAGCGCTGTATCTTTTCCGCCAACTGCTAGAATAAACTGACGAAATTCTTTTCCAGTGGCAGTATTAAAAATCCCTTCATTTTCGAAGCGATCGAAGGCATCACTGGCCAAAACTTCCGCCCATTTATAAGAATAATAACCTGCTGCATAGCCGCCTGCGAAAATATGGCTGAAGCTATGTTGGAAGCGGTTATAAGGCGTGGTCTCTAAAACAGCATATTGTGCACGGATCTCATTTAAGGTGGCTTGGATCTGATCTGCTTTCAAAGCAGGAGCTGCTTTATGAATGCTGAGGTCGAACAGGGCAAACTCAATTTGACGTAAACTTTGCATGCCAGATTGGAAGAAACGCGCGTCCAGCAAGGCTTTGAGTAGACTTTCTGGTAAGGTTTCTTGGGTCTCAATATGTGCACTGAGCAGGTCTAAGCTTTCAGTATCCCATGCCCAAAACTCCATGAATTGGCTTGGTAACTCTACCGCATCCCATGCCACGCCGTGTGTCCCCGCAACCGCAATATTGTCAACTTCTGTCAACATATGATGTAAACCATGTCCAAATTCATGGAACAAGGTAATCACTTCATCATGAGTCAGCAGCGCTGCTTGATCCCCCACAGGTGGCGTAAAGTTACACACCATATAGCAAATCGGTTTTTGTAGGCCGTGCGTTGTTTGGGTGCGAGAGCGGAAACCACTCATCCATGCGCCACCACGTTTGCCCTGACGCGCATAGAGGTCAAAGTAGAATCCACCGACCACTGCGCCTTGATCTTCGAGTTCAAAATAGCGTGCATCTGAGTGCCAAACAGGGGCTTCACGCTCCACAATTTGAATCCCATAAAGACGGTTCACAATGCTAAATAAGCCCTGCAAAATCTTGGGTGCAGGGAAGTAGGGCTTGAGTGCTTCTTGAGATAAATTGAACTGTTGGACTTTCAATTTTTCCGAATAATACGTGCTGTCCCACGGTTTTAAATCCTCAATGCCATCTTCAGCGGCAATAGCTTTCAGCTCCGCCACTTCTTTGAGTGCAGGGGCGCGTGAATGTTCAGCTAAATCACGTAAGAATTGATCCACCGTTGCTACATTTGGCGCCATTTTGCTGGCCAATGAAAGCTCGGCGTAGTTGTTGAAACCTAACAGTGCAGCCATTTCCTGACGCAGGCTTAAGATTTCTTCCATCGCCGCGGTGTTATCAAACTCAGCGTGTTCAGACTGATCAGATGCACGTGTGGTATAGGCACGATACAGTTCTTCGCGTAAAGGACGGTTTTCCGCGTAGGTCATAATCGCCAAATACGATGGGAAGTCTAAAGTGGCAACGGGTTGATCAAGTTCGCGCTGCTGACCATATTGTTTTAACAGCTCAACACTGCTTTGTGGTAAGCCTGCCAGTTCGTGTTCCGCTAAAGGTTTGAAATAGGCTTGTGTTGCATCAAGAACATGGTTGGAAAAGTCTGAAGACAGTTGTGATAAACGTGCCGAAATTTCTGCATAACGTTTTTTGGCTTCACCTTCTAAAGCCACCCCTGACAGTTTGAAGTCGCGCAGTGCAAGTTTAATCGCACTTTGTTGGGCTTCAGGGAGGTGATCAAATTGCGCAGCATCATGAATGTGTTGATAGGTTTGATACAGCGCTGTGTGTTGACCTAACTCGGTATAGTATTCACTTAAGCTTGGTAATAGTGACTGGTACACCTCACGAGTTTCAGCATTGTTCATGACCGCATTGAGGTGGGACAGTACGCCCCATGCTTCACTCATATTATTTTCTAAATGATCGACTTGTTCTAAGACCGCAAGCTGTGCCTGAATTGATTCAGGGACTTCGCTCAGGTCTTTTAAGAAATGTTGACCCTGTTGAATTGCCTGTTCGATCTGCTGTTGGAGTTGTACTAAGGTGATTTGATCAAACTGTGGAACAGGCAAGGTTGCTTTTTCTAATGTCATGCGTTTAAGCCAAATTAAATGTTCAGTTATCACTAGATGTAAGGGTGATGCCGTGGGAAATCAAGTTTTAATTGGTTTTGATGTTTTGCGCCGCTTGAAATTCAGCCCATGATGGGTAGTGCTGATCAATGCGTGAGGGCTGATAAAGCACTTTGGCAAAGTTACGGGTCATACATTCAGTTGCTAAGATTTCACCGCTTTTATATTTTTCTTTACGGTGTCGCCAAATTTCGTTTTGTCGGTAGTAATCCGTCCCGATTTTTAGGAAGGCATGCTGTTGTTCAAATACATGATAGACATAGCCTAAATCGGCGGAGCAACGCAGTTCACCTTCTAGGCATTTCTCACTAAACCACAGCCGAATTTGAAAGCTATGTGGGGTGGGGTTGTAAAATTGATAATCGATATAGTTATAAAAAATTGCAGCGCCACTACCAAATGGAAGTACACGACCATGATCTGGGAAAGGGTCAAAGGAGTGCTGTGAACGTTGTACCACTTGTAACGGGCTATGCAAGACAAGCCAGTGAATGAGATTGGCAATTTGGCAAATACCGCCACCAATACCACCGCGTGCTTGACCAAAGCTGAGTTCCATTCCCTCAACATAGCCTTTTTGAGTTGTTGGTTGTCCCACCAACTGACAAAAAGAAAACGTTTGTTGTGGATGGATTAAAATCCCGGAAATACACGGACTGGCAATTTTGAGATTGATGACTTTATTGTGTTGCCAGTGCTGATCGCTGTCGCCTAATTTACGAATCAGAACGGACTGATGCTTTTTGACGCGAAAAGCCAAAGGGACGTCAGAAAATGAATGGGCATAGTCTTTCCCATCTGTTTTCCATTGCCAATAGCGCATCATACGTCGGCTACGCGTGGCCATGAAATAAAGCAGGGGATGATATTGGCTGATGGGTTTGCTTAAAAATAAACGCAAAAAGTTCATGTTGGCCCTATGAAAAAAGGTGCTAGAACATTAAGCCCTAGCACCTTTTACATCATTTACTCAGTTTTCGCTTTTGCATTTGATTTTTTCTTTTTAGGTTTCGACTTTTTCTTCACTTTATCTTTAACCTTTGTTTCAGACTTTGATGAAGATTTTTTACCAGGCTTTTTGCTGTAGGAGCTAGGTTGGGATTTATCTTTTTTGCGTCGTATGGGCTGGTCTCCGCTGTTACTGGGAGAGGCGTTTGTCGACTCGCTAAAGACTTCTTCTTTACTTTCGCTTCGTGCTGTTTTGGCTTTGCCAACACGGGGTGCTCGACTACGTATGGGCCGACCACCATGTGAGAGTTGCTGCAATAATTCAAAATCAATTTTGCGGTCTTCTAAATTCACTGCTGCAACTTTGATTTTCACTTCATCGCCCAAGCTAAAGCTTTGACCGCGTGCTTGCCCAATCAAGCTCTGACTTGGTTGGTCATAGACAAAGTAGTCATCGCCCAGTTGGCTGACATGGATCATGCCGTCAACATATAAGTCTTTGAGTGTCACAAACAGACCAAATTCTGCTACGGCAGAAATGGTGCCGACAAACTCTTCACCCAAATGCTGCTGCATATAATGGCATTTCAACCATGTGGTGACAGAGCGAGACGCTTCATCTGCACGACGTTCAGTCGCTGAGAAATGTTGACCAGCATCATCTAGCGCAGCCCCTGAAAGAGGTGCAGGTTTATGTTTTAACTTGGCTTTAATCGCACGGTGTAACAACAAGTCTGGGTAGCGACGAATTGGAGAGGTGAAGTGCGTATAGGCTTCATATGCCAAACCAAAGTGACCCGCGTTATTCGCACCGTAGTAGGCTTGCATCATTGAACGTAACAGCACGGCATGGATACTTGGAGCATCAATACGGTCTTTGGTTGCATCAATCACGGCTTGGTAGTCTTTCTGAGTCGGCTGTTCTGGGAACGGTAGACCTAGCAGTTTGACAAAGTCGCGTACTTTTTGAATACGTGAAAACTCAGGTGGTTCATGAATACGGTATAACATTGGCACATCATGTTGTAGCGCATATTCAGCCGCTGCCACGTTTGCCAACAACATACATTCTTCAATCAGTTTGTGCGCATCATTACGCGTACGCGGTAAAATTTCCTTAATGCCGCCCAGCTCATCAAAGGTCATGTAAGTTTCAACGGTTTCAAATTCCATGGCATGACGTTCAGCACGTAAACCTTTGAGGACTTGATAGAGTTGGAACAGGGTGTTCAAGGATTTGCGAACATCACGGTCTTCAGGAATGGCACTGCTGTCGCCTTCAAAGTACTGGGCAACATTGGTATAGGTTAAACGTGCCTTTGAGTGCATCACAGACGGGTAGAACTCAAACTTGGTGACGCGACCGGCACGTGACAGGTTTAAATCACAGACCATACATAGACGGTCCACATGCGGATTGAGTGAACATAAGCCATTCGAAAGAGCTTCAGGCAACATCGGTAAAACAAAGTGCGGGAAATACACCGATGTACCCCGTTCTTGGGCTTCATCATCCAGTGGTTTGCCAGAACGGACATAGTGACTCACATCTGCAATGGCCACCACCACACGGTAACCGCCGCCTGGACGTTTTTCTGCATAGACCGCGTCATCGAAGTCGCGTGCATCTTCACCATCAATAGTGACTAAGGCTAAATCACGTAGGTCAATACGACCTTCACGGTCTTGCGCTGAAGGCTCTTTAAAGCTTTCTGCTTCTTTAATGACTTCTTCTGGGAACTCATACGGCAAACCAAACTCTAAAATGGTTTGCGGAATAATAATTTCAGTGTCGGCCTTGTCTGCCATCGATTGCACAATATGACCTGTCGCCAACTCATCTTTGGTTGGGTAGTCATCAATTGCGACACGAACCGAATCGCCCACTTTGACTTGTGCGTGTTCGATTAACTCTTTTTCTAAAGTAATCGGTTGGTGCGCATTGGGATTTGCTGGCTGAATAAAGTATTCACCATCATGTATTGATACTTTACCAATGATTTGCTTCACACGGTGTTGCACTACCTCAGTAATAAAGCCCCAAGCTTTACCTTTGCGGTCTACTGAGGTTTGACGCACTTTAACACGGTCACCATTAAACACTTGGCGCAGTTCGCGTTCAGGTAGAAGTAAGTCTTCATGCCCTGCAATATTCGCCGTGCCAAAGCCTTTACTGTTGATGTAAACCGTTGCTTCATGTTCAGGTTGCTCTTCGGCAATTTGAAACTTGAAGCCATCTTTCATCAGTTGACCATCACGAACCATCGCAATTAAGCGATGGCTGAGCGCTTCAATGCTTTTTTGATCTGCAATTTCAAAAATTTCGACCAAGTCCGCATGCGATAAAGCCGTCTTTTTTTCTTCGATGGTTTCTAAAATGAGCGTGCGGCTCGGAATAGGGTTGTCATAACGTTCAGCTTCAGCTTTTGCTTCAGGATCGACCCAATTTTTCATAATGTCTTTGGCTGTATGTCAGTAGATAGGATTAGCATAAGTCATGCGAAGACAGACTGCACGCAAATGATTGCAATATTGTGTTTTATGTCGGCAATTTAGAATATCTGCTGTTTTATTCAACATGCAGATGTAGAGAAAAGAATAAATTCGGATGAATCCGCCCTAAATTGTTTAAAAAGTATTTAATTGAACAGAAATATGCAAAAAATTGAGTGTCTGTGCTTGCAGTGCTAGCATGAAGTTTGTATTATGGCCGCACGTTACGGTGAGATGGGTGAGTGGCTGAAACCACATCCCTGCTAAGGATGCGTACGGGTAACTGTACCGAGGGTTCGAATCCCTCTCTCACCGCCAACTTTACTTATGTCGCGCTCATAGCTCAGCTGGATAGAGCACTTGGCTACGAACTAAGGGGTCGGGAGTTCGAATCTCTCTGAGCGCACCAATAAGTAAACTGTATGTAACGTATCGCCTGAATTGGCACACAAGTAATGCGCTCATAGCTCAGCTGGATAGAGCACTTGGCTACGAACTAAGGGGTCGGGAGTTCGAATCTCTCTGAGCGCACCAACTTGAACAATCAACCGCACATGTTGCGGTTTTTTTGTGTCTGTTAAAAATGAAGTGCTTCGCTTGAGAAAGTGATTCCTCAAGAAAGATTCGATATAAATAAAGCGCTATTCTTGCGTGATTCCCCAGCTATTTTCGTATGGAATGATCAATCTGTTGGTTTATGCAGCGTTTTATACCCACTATGCTTAATAACTGGGCAGTTGATCGGCTTTTATGAAAATAAGACTTAACAAAAAATAAGATTCACGTATAATTCACCCCATCAAGACGTCGCGCTCATAGCTCAGCTGGATAGAGCACTTGGCTACGAACTAAGGGGTCGGGAGTTCGAATCTCTCTGAGCGCACCAACTTGATCAATATTGAAAAAACCGCACATGTTGCGGTTTTTTTGTGCCTGCACTTTCTGTTCAGTAGAAATCCATAGCATGGATGGATCTTTTGCCGTAGTTATTCAGTTGTTTCTTACATCTCAGTTTTATGATGTGGCTCTGATATCGGTATGGCCTCGGCTTAAGTGGATCGCCAGCTAATCAACATCGATCTGCTAAAGTCCTAAAAAAATGACCGATTGTGTTGTAGTATTGAGCACAATATTTTTAGCTATTTGATATGACCCTATGTCAGAGAACAAGCCTGCATTATCGACACGTTATTTCCTCACTTTAGAAGAATCCCAAGATGGTTTTGCCTTAGCGACCTTTGGTAAAAAGCAAATGACGCGTTTTATCACGCCGTTGATTAGTGTCGGGATTATTGTGTGGGGCTTTATGCTCGGCTTTTCAGGCGTCGGTCGCTACTATGTGGCATTGGGTATATTTTTCTTGGTTTTACAAATTCTCATGCGCTATTGGTTCCTGCCGATGATGTTTAAGCGCCAATTTGTGAAATATCAGTTTGGTAAAAGTGAGCAAGGCATCGATTTATACCAAGATTATGCGGAAATTTATGCCAATGGTCGCAAGCAAGTGGTCCATTATAATGAAGTGCAAAAGTTTGCCAGTGGCAAGTTGACCTATATGCTTGAGCTGAAAAACCGTACTGTGGTGATTGTACCTAAGCGTGCGTTGGCCGATAGTGCGGATCAAGCAAAATTTGAAAATACTTTCAAAAAATAAGCATTTTGTTCCATAACACCATCAAAAAATCAGAGGAAGATCATGAGTACACGTCCATCTAAAATTGTCTGTGTCGGTCGTAGTTATGCAGACCATGCCAAAGAATTAGGCAATGCGATTCCTGATCGTCCGGTTTTATTTATCAAACCACCGAGCAGTTTGCTCAGTTTAGATGCGGGCATCTCTTGGAATCCTGCATGGGGCAGCTGCCATTATGAGTGTGAACTGGTTTTACGCATTGACCATCGCCTAAGCAAAGCAGCCGATCCAGCTCAAGCCCTGCAAGCAGTGGGGGCTGTGACTTTAGGTTTGGACTTAACCTTACGTGACTTACAAGATGACTTGAAAACCAAAGGCCAGCCTTGGGAACGTGCCAAAGCCTTTGATGGTTCGTGTGTACTGGCAGACTGGGTTGCTGTTTCCGATGTGGTACAGGACTGGGATGATGTGCATTACAGTTTTCATGTCAATGATGAGCTGCGCCAAGCGGGCAACACTGCACACTTAATTTTTGACATTGGCACCTTGTTGGCCGACATTAGCCAAGTCTTCACTTTGGAAGCGGGCGATGTAGTCATGACAGGTACACCTGCTGGGGTGGCTGCACTACAGGCGGGTGAGCAGTTGAAAATGACTCTAAAAGGCAAAAACCAAGACTATTCTTGGAATACCTTTGTTAAAGCTTAATTTACAGGCTTTCAAACCCCATCATTCAAAAAGATCACTTCGGTGATCTTTTTTTTAGCGTTATTGGTGGCTATGGTACAGTTTACGGAACTGATCGGGGGTATATACCATCCAGCGTTTAAACATATTAATAAAGGCCGATGCATTGGCATAGCCCAAATCCAGCGCGATACTTTCGACCTTTTTTCCTTCTGTCAGCATGCTCATGGCTTTCATGACTTTTAAGCGCTGTCGCCATTCATTCAAGGACATGCCAAGTTCTTTTTGACTATAACGTGCGAGTGTGCGTTCAGTCATATTGTGCTGTACTGCCAGTTGTTGCAAAGAACTGTTGTCCGCAGGGTGCAGATGTAAAAAATCTAAAATGCTTTTCAGGGTCGGGTGTTCAGAGTGCGGTAAATAGCTGCTGACCAATTCTGCATGGTGTAATTGGTCAAGCAAGACATAGAGTAAGCGCATGTGTTCAGGTGCATCATCTGGCAGGCTATGTTGTCTCAAATGCTTAAATAGTGCCGAGACCAAAGGTGAGCTGAGCATAATACCGGCTTGTTGAGGCAGATGAGTGCATAAGCTTTCATGGATATACAAGGTGCCATGCGAAACATCGGTACGATTTAAGCTGCTATGGGCCACATTGGGTGGAAGCCAAATGCCATAAGGTGGCGGGGTAAGGTAGTCAATCTGGTTGATATTCACCTCCATCACACCATTAAAGGCATATACAAATTCGCCCCATGCATGTCCATGCACAGGATAAACCGACTGCGCGGGGTCTTCGCGAAAGCTGATCCACAATAATTTATCAATATGATCATTGGTCGGTAATTGTTTGAGTGGCGCGCTCTTTTTTTGTTGTCGTTGGGGCATGGCTGAAATTGCCTGAATAAGAAGATCTCTTGTCTGTTTTAAATTATATGTTTTATTTCAGACAAATCTATAGTGAGCTTTGATCTTTTTCAGTGGAGCAGGTCGTGAGTAGTCGTCAAGCGCTGGACAGTAAAGCTTCAGGGATTATGTTTGGGCTGTGTATTTTGTGGGGATTACAACAAGTGGTGTTAAAGCTTGCTGCCCCCGATATTTCTGCAGTGATGCAAATTGCACTTCGCTCAGGTCTCTCTGCGTTGATGGTTTACCCCATGATCAAGCTGGCAAAGGGCACATCTTTATGGGGGCGAGACTACTTACCCGCAGGAATTTTAGTTGGGCTTTTATTTGCAGCAGAATTTTTTCTGGTCGCTCAAGCTTTACGTTTTACCTCCGCGGCGCATACCGTGGTTTTGCTGTATACCGCGCCTATTTTTGTAGCATTGGGTTTGCACTGGAAGTTGCCTTCTGAACGTTTATCACTTATCCAGTGGTTGGGCATTGCATGTGCATTTTTCGGGATCGTGATTGCATTTTTATTTCGTCCTGCAGCTTCACAAGCGGCTGCAAGTTCGGCACTTTGGGGTGATGCTTTAGCACTTTTGGCAGGGGTGTTGTGGGCAGCCACGACCATTGCAGTGCGGCTGACGAAACTAGCAGAAGCACCTGCGACCCAAACTTTGTTTTATCAGCTCTTTATCGCATTTTTAGTGTTATTGCCTGTGGCTTTTTTCATGGGACAAGCGACGATTCACTGGTCTGTATTATCCCTTACAAGTTTGCTTTTCCATACCGTTGTCGTGTCATTTGCCAGTTATCTGATTTGGTTTTGGCTGTTGAAAAAATATTTGGCATCGCAGTTGGGCGTCTTTTCTTTTTTGACCCCAATCTTTGGGATGTGTTTTGGTGTGGTGTTACTCAATGAACAGCTGGAACTCAACTTTTTGGTAGGTACATGCTTTGTGTTGATGGGTGTGATGGTGGTGAGTTTGCATCACAAAATTAAGCAGTATGTACAGGCATTTAAAATGGCTTTGCAGTAAATACTGAGTCGGCTTGAGC
>X328_Prussian_Carp__coassemble_177_pt1 | contig 10587 bp, 7 predicted proteins | sample X328_Prussian_Carp__metabat2_low_PE_002 | metagenome-assembled genome bin X328_Prussian_Carp
GAGCCATTAAATAAAACAGGAAAATAGACCACAAGAAAAAGCATCCGATAAATAGCAAGGCTGAAGTAGAGGAATAGTATTTCATTGTATTTTTTTAAGATTTTAAACTGGAATCTTAAGGCGTTAAACAATTTTTAGCTAGTTGAAGATTTGAAGATTTGAAGATTTGAAGATTTGAAGATTTGAAGATTTGAAGATTTGAAGATTTGAAGATTTGAAGATTTGAAGATTTGAAGATTTGAAGATTTGAAGATTTGAAGATTTGAAGATTTGAAGATTTGAAGATTTGAAGAAAGCTTAAAACAAAAAAAGAAGATAAAGCTTAAGCCTGATCTTCTTTTTGACCGTACATCCAAGTCGCTGCGATATATACACAAAAGCCCGCAGCCATCACTAAACCTGTCAACATGTTCGATGTCCTATTGTTTGATGAATGCATTATGCGAAAGTTTTATGACAACTTTATGACAGTGCTGTCATATTTCAAATATTATTATTTTTACAATATATTCAATACCTTAAGTAATAAATCATATTCATAATCCAAATTTAGACATGAAATATTTCATTAAATTTAGATATTTTTGTCATATTTACCACCGTTTATAACCTCATTTTCTCATCAATTTTGTTCAACTATTAAACTTTCGCCCAAAGGCTTCGCAAAACATCCACAACCTCGGCATTTTGTCTTATAATTTAGCCCGCTAGCTATCAGCCCGCTCAAGAGATATTTGTATGACCACTATTATCAAGCAAGATGATTTGATCACATCGGTCAAAGATGCGCTTCAGTTCATTTCTTACTATCACCCACAAGACTTTATCCAAGCGATGAGCCGTGCGTATGATCGTGAAGAGAACAAAGCTGCTAAAGATGCGATCGCACAAATCTTAATTAACTCACGCATGTGTGCAGAAGGCCACCGCCCAATCTGTCAAGATACAGGTATCGTCAACGTATTCGTTGAAGTGGGCATGGATGTTAAATTTGATTTAACTATGAGCTTAGACGATGCAATCAACGAAGGCGTACGTCAAGGTTACTTAGAAAACTCAAACGTACTGCGTGCTTCTGTATTGGCTGACCCAGCTTTTGGTCGTAAAAATACCAAAGACAACACCCCTGCTGTGATCTATCACAAACTTGTTCCAGGCAACAAAGTGGATATTACCGTTGCGGCAAAAGGTGGCGGTTCAGAAAACAAATCTAAACTGGCTATGTTAAACCCATCAGACTCAATCGTGGATTGGGTACTAAAAACTGTTCCAACCATGGGTGCAGGCTGGTGTCCACCAGGTATGTTGGGTATTGGTATTGGTGGTACTGCTGAAAAAGCCATGATGCTTGCAAAAGAATCGCTCATGGAAGAAATCAACATGGACGAATTACTTCGTCGTGGCCCTGAAAATAAAATCGAAGAACTTCGTATGGAAATCTTCGAAAAAGTAAACGCACTGGGTATTGGCGCGCAAGGCCTAGGCGGCTTAACCACAGTTCTAGACATTAAAATTAAAGATTACCCATGTCACGCTGCGGGCAAACCAGTGGGCATGATTCCAAACTGTGCAGCGACTCGTCACGCACACTTCCAACTTGATGGTACAGGTGTTGCACACATTCAAGCACCTAAACTTGAAGACTATCCATCAGTCACTTGGGATTCATCAACCTCTAAGCGCGTTGACCTCGACACCATTACCCAAGAAGAAATGAACGCTTGGCAACCAGGCGACACTTTGCTTCTAAACGGTACAATTTATACGGGTCGTGATGCTGCACACAAACGCATGGTAGACATGCTGAACAATGGTGAAGAGCTTCCTGTCGACTTAAAAGGTAAATTCATTTACTACGTGGGCCCTGTAGATCCAGTCGGTGATGAAGTGGTTGGTCCTGCTGGCCCAACAACAGCAACACGTATGGACAAGTTCACACGTCAAGTGCTTGAAGCAACAGGTATGTTCGGCATGATCGGTAAAGCGGACCGTGGTCCTGCAGCGGTTGAAGCAATTAAAGACAACAAAGCGACTTACTTGATGGCAGTGGGCGGCGCAGCTTACCTTGTGTCTAAAGCAATTCGTGAAGCTGAAGTGGTTGCTTTTGCTGACTTAGGTATGGAAGCGATTTACAAATTTGTAGTGAAAGACATGCCTGTATCGGTAGCAGTTGATGTGAATGGTACGTCTATTCACGCAACAGCACCAAAAATCTGGCAAGCGAAAATTGGTAAAATTCCAGTAGTCGATGCTGCAGCGGGCTAAAACTTAAGTTTTACTTTTTTGGATACCCTTAACATGCTAAGGTCATGTTAAGGGTATTTTTTTACCTACTTTTATAGACTTAATCAAAAGATATAGACCAACAATGAAAAAATTAAATCACATCCTTTGCGGTATTACCTTATGTGTCCTCAGCACAGCGTCTTTTGCCAAACCCGCGACCGAAGCATCGGTAGAAAAGGCGCTCAAACTAGGCGATATTAAAGGTACATTAGCGCAGTCTCAGCAAGAAATGCGCCCCGTTTATGACCAGCAAGCCGAAGAAATTATTAAGAATATTTTTAAAACATCAACACTCAATGCTGAACAACAAAAAGCAGCCAAGCAAATCGCTGAAATCACGGCATCGTTTAGCAGTAAATTGATTTCAGATCCAAAATTTATGCAAATGCTTAAAAATGTCTATATGCAGACCTTTACCGAAGAGGAAGTGTTGGCCAACATTCAGTTCCTCGAAACGCCTCTAGGCCAGTCTATCAATAAAAAAAGCAGCAAAATGATGAGTGAAATCATGCGTAATAGCATCGCCATGTCTGCTGAAATGATGCAAGATCCGGCTATTCAGCAGGAAATGAATCGTCAAATTGAAAAGACCCTGACACCATTATTTGAACAAGCCAAAAAAGTACAATAGCTCACTTACCAGGTTAAAGGATTCCACAGCTTAAAGGGCTTCATCAGCTGAACATCTTCACTTGGGTCATATTTGGCAGGTTTAAGTTTTTGCGCTTTCTTTCGTAGCTCACCCGTGTGTTGATCTTCCGCTACAAAGTTGTAGCTGTTCGACTTTAACTGGGTAAATGCAATTTCTTGAATCGCAATTTTTTCAGGGATAACCGCCAAAGGCCCCGAAACATCACGGCGTGTGGATAAGTTCTCTTCATCATACTTGATGAAATAAGACTGCCCTGCTTCTACGCTAAAATCGATATATTTCGGCTTTTGAAAATGGTTAATGCCCAAAGGCCGACTACTCGATAAACGATAAGTCCCTGCGGGCAATTCGACCCAATAATAATGATTGTTCAGCAGGCTTGGAATGCGTTCTTTATTGATAAATAAACTCGACGCCACAATTTCTTGTCGGTTCCATTTTGAGTCTGGACGATACAGATAAACCATCGCCGCTTGTTCATGCTGGGGTTGGACACGCTGAAAACGCTGTCCTAATTTTTGGTTGACCCATCCACCTACGCTAAACACCCCAATGCGATACTGCTCGATCATGCCTGGGTCATGTTCAAAATCAACCTCATGACTGAGGGTTGATGTTAATTCAGGTTGTTCAACTGTCGCTTTTCCATGACAACCCAATAAAATTAAACTGCTTAAAAGCGTAATCGTCATTGCACGCATGACTATTCCTCACGACGTATTTTTATTTTGATACTGAATTTTTAGTTTTAATCTAGGCATCCCAGCCTATTGATGCAGAGTAGCATTCCCTCTTTTTTTTGAATATAAAAAAACGTGTGAAAACACTCGATTTTCACACGTTTCAGATGAATAACAACTTAAGCGGACTTTGAGTTAATCACTTTTAAATCAACTTTAGCTGCATCTTTCTGTTCGATTCTTGGTAAACGCTCTGGCTTAAATAATGGTGCAGCCGTGCCGTTAATCACGTCTTCATTCACCACAACCGTACCAACATCGGTACGACTTGGTAAATCATACATGGTTTCAAGCAGCGTATTTTCCAAAATAGAACGTAAGCCACGTGCACCCGTATTGCGGTCTAAGGCTTTTTTCGCCACAGCGCGTAGTGCTGAGTCTTCAAAAACCAGATCAACATTTTCCATATCAAACAAATGTTGATATTGACGGGTCAATGCATTCTTCGGTTCAGTCAGAATTTGCATCAAAGCTTCTTCATCTAACTCTTCCAAAGTCGCAATTACAGGTAAACGACCAATAAACTCTGGAATCAGACCAAATTTCACCAAATCGGTCGCTTCAACTTGACGGAACAAATCAGACAATTTCTTGCCTTCATCTTTCTTCTTCACTTCAGCCGTGAAGCCGATTCCACCTTTTTCTTGGCGCTGTTGTACGATTTTCTCAAGACCCGAGAATGCCCCACCACAGATGAACAAGATATTTGAAGTATCAATTTGAATGAATTCTTGCTGCGGATGCTTACGACCACCTTGAGGTGGAATAGAGGCAACCGTACCTTCGATCATTTTCAGTAAAGCTTGTTGTACACCTTCACCCGACACATCACGCGTGATCGATGGGTTTTCAGACTTACGGGTAATCTTGTCGATTTCGTCGATATAGATAATACCTTTTTGCGCTTTTTCTACATCGTAGTCTGCTTTTTGTAGAAGCTTTTGTACAATGTTTTCAACATCTTCACCGACATAGCCTGCTTCGGTAAGTGTCGTTGCATCAGCCATAGCAAAAGGAACATCGAGAAGACGCGCCATGGTTTGCGCAAGCAAGGTTTTACCCGAACCTGTTGGTCCTACTAATAAGATATTACTTTTCGCAATTTCAACAGCATCGTCGTGTTTATGTCCACCATGTGTCGCTTTAAGACGTTTATAGTGGTTATAGACAGCAACTGACAAGGTTTTCTTTGCCACATCTTGACCAATGACATATTGATCTAGTGCCGCACGAATCTCGTGAGGTTTAGGCAAGGGTTTTGCAGCCCAGTCACCCGACTCAACTTGTTGACTGGTTTGCACCAAGTCTAAGCATACGTCCACACATTCATTACAGATGTACGCGTCCTCGCCTGCAATCAGTTTCCCAACTTCAGACTGCGTTTTACCGCAAAATGAACAATGCTTTTGTCCTTGAGGATGTTCGGACATATTCACTCCAATTCTAAACTTTTAAAACTTATGGACGTTTAGATAACACTTCGTCCACGAGACCATATTCTTTTGCAGCTTGCGCTGTCATAAAGTTATCACGGTCAGTATCACGTGCCACAGTTTCATAGTCTTGACCACTGTGCTCTGCCATTAAACGGTTTAAACGTTCTTTAATGAACAGAATTTCACGTGCATGAATTTCAATATCAGATGCCTGACCACGGAAACCGCCTAACGGTTGGTGGATCATGACACGTGCATTTTCAAGGCAATAACGTTTACCCTTCGCACCTGCATTCAACAAGAAAGCACCCATTGATGCTGCTTGACCCATACAGTAGGTCACAACATCTGGTTTAATAAATTGCATGGTATCGTAAATCGCCATACCCGCAGTCACCGAACCACCTGGTGAGTTAATGTAAAGATGAATATCTTTATCTGGATTTTCCGCTTCTAAAAACAACATTTGCGCGACAATCAAATTCGCCATGTTATCTTCAACTTCACCAGTCATAAAAATGACGCGTTCACGCAAAAGACGTGAATAAATGTCAAATGAACGTTCACCGCGAGATGACTGTTCTACAACCATTGGAACTAAGGCATTATCGATAGTTGGAATATACATACGTTTACTTATTCCTAAATTTTTTGTTACTCAACTCATAGTCACAATATGAGGGATAATTGCTGAAAATGCAAAATATTCCCAAGTAAATAACAGATATTTTTTGCATAAGCTTTGTGAACGCAAGGCCTTTTACAAACCTAGATCACAATAAAAAAGGCGCTCAAAGCGCCTTTTTTACTTTAGCTAAACTTAGCCTTGTTGACGAGCTTGTTGCTCTTTCAATAAGTCTTCGTAGCTTACAGCAGTATCCGTTACTTTAGCAGACGCTAAGATGTGATCAACCACTTGGTCTTCTAACACAACAGCTTCGATTTGCGAACGTTGTTGTTTGTCATTTTTGAAGTATTCGATCACTTCAGCTGGATCTTCATAAGAAGAAGCCATGTCTTCGATGTAAGCATCAACACGTGCTTGATCTACTTCGATTTTAGCATCAGCTAAAACTTTGCTTACCAGTACGCCTAATTTTACAGATTTTTCAGCTTGTTCTTTGAACAATTCATCTGGAAGCATGCTTGAGTCAAATGCTTTCGCACCTTGAGCACCAAACTGCTGAGTGAACTGTTGGATCATTTGTTGACGTTGACGGTCAACTTCTTGAGCAACCATAGACGCAGGAAGTTCAACTTCGTTTGCAGCTACAAGTGCATCAAAAGCTGCACCTTTCACTTGATTACGCAAACCATTTTTCACTTCACGTTCCATGTTTTTACGAACGTCAGCTTTTAACTTCTCAATGCCTTCTTCTTCAGTTAGACCAAAGATTTTAAGGAATTCAGCATCAACTTCTGGAAGTTTTTGTTTTTCAACAAGCTTCACAGTGATTTTGAATTGAGCTGATTTACCAGCAAGGTTTTCAGCTTGGTAGTCTTCAGGGAAAGTTACATCGATAACTTTCTCTTCGCCTTTCTTCATACCAACGATGCCGTCTTCGAAGCCAGGGATCATACGACCTGAACCTAAAACAAGTTTAAAGTCTTCTGCAGAACCGCCTTCAAACTTTTCACCGTCTACTGAACCTTCAAAGTCGAAAGTTACTTGCATGTCTTTTTTAGCCATGCCTTTCGTTTCAGCCCAAGAAGCACGTTGCTTCTGAAGGTTTTCGATCATTTGATCAACATCTTTGTCGTTTACTTCAGATGCTTTACGTTCAACTTCTAAACCATCAAATTTCACGTTAACTTCTGGATAAACTTCAACAGTCGCTTCGTATACAAGCGCGTCGTCTTTTAATTCAGATTTTTCAATGTTTGGCATGCCAACAGCATTGATTTTTTCTTGTTGGATCGCTTCAAAAACTGTGTCACGAATAATATCGTTTACTACTTCTTGGTAGATACCCGCGCCGTATTCACGACGAACTACGTTTACAGGCACTTTACCTGGACGGAAGCCGTTGATCTTCGCAGTTTTAGCAGTGCGTTTTAAACGAGCTTCAAATTGCTCATTAATACGGCTCGTCGGTACAGAAACATTTAAACGACGGGCAACGCCCGAAACCGCTTCAGAAGTTACTTGCATGGCTTCCTCAATCTTTTGGTAAGAACAATTTTAAAAAGTGCCACATTATATGACAACATTGAACGATATACAAAACACCCGATTGAAACCACATATTTTTTCTTCATTTATCGTTTTTTATTTTGAATATTTTTAAATCGCTACTGATTAAGCGCAAAGTATTATATTTTTTATGGCTTTTTGTTGCAAATGATAAATATTACCATTAATATTTGCGTCAACTTTGATCGTTTTTTTCAATTTTTTTCTCGTCCATCATTGGAACTCTAGTTATGAGTAAGTTTAATCTACACCCTCTTTCATTGGCATTGCTTGGGGCAATCACCACTCCTGTTTTCGCAGAAACAACAACTGAAGATTCATCTACCCATCAGCTTTCCACCATTGTGGTTTCAGCTGCGGGTTTTGAACAAGATATTAAAAATGCACCTGCGTCTATTACTGTATTAAATCAAGAAGACCTCAAATCCAAACGCGTAAACTCATTAGCAGATGCTTTACGTGGTGTAGAAGGTGTAGATGTTAGCCCTACTGCTGGTAAGACAGGAACACTCAATATTCGTATGCGAGGTATGCCCGCGGAATACACTTTAATTTTAATTGATGGTAAGCGCCAAAATAGTGTAGGAAACATTACACCGAATGGTTTTAGCGAATCTAATAATAACTTTATTCCACCAATTTCAGCTATTGAGCGAATTGAAGTCATTCGCGGCCCAATGTCAACTTTATATGGTTCAGATGCTATGGGCGGCGTTATCAATATCATTACTAAAAAAGTGTCTAATGAGTGGACTGGCTCTCTAAACTTAAACGGCACGGTCCTACCAAATAGCTCAGAGTTTGGTAACCAATACGCTGCCGAAATATTTACATCAGGCCCACTGGTAAAAGATTTGGTTGGTTTACAAATCCGCGCACGGAAAGCTGAACGCCAACAATCATATATTAAAGTCCCAGCTGCAAATAGCGAGATCAATACGTTAGCTCAAGGAAATAGTCCGACAAAATCAGATATTGAAACATTTGGTGGCCGCTTAACTTTTACACCACATCCTGATCATAGTTTTGCACTTGACGTTGAAAACACTCAACAATGGTTTGATAACAGTCGTGGACAACTTGGTACATACCTAGATAATAATGGTAAACCACTAGCACCCAATAGCACTCAAGGCTATGGACCTAGTCAAGAATATGAACGCACCAAAGCCTATATCTCTCATGAATGGCAAACAAATTTTGGTCGTTTAGAAAGCAGTATTTCTCATGTAGAAACAGAAACTGTTGGACGGCTTTTACCCGCGGGCATGTTAACGACACCAGAAAACCAAAAATTCGTTAATCGTGAATTAAAAAGTGAAGATATCTATTTTGATACTAAATTCACCACGCAAAACATTGAAAATCACAACATTACCATTGGTGGTCAATGGTGGGATGCCAGCCAAAAAGATGGTATTCGTCGTGCCAACCCTGAACTAACTTTTGAGCAATATGGTCTATTTATTGAAGACACGTGGTCTATTTTACCAAACTTAAATTTAACCTTAGGTGGCCGTTTCGATGATCACAGTGCTTTTGGTGATTTCTTTACCCCACGCGCATATTTAGTTTGGAATATGAATGATCAGTGGACTGCTAAAGGTGGCTATGCTGAAGGATATAAAGTTCCTCGCTTAGAACAACTAACCCAAGGTTTATCCAACATTGCTGGTCAAGGACGCACACCAGTTTTAGGTAATATTAATTTGCAGCCTGAAACGAGTGAAAGTACAGAGTTAGGCATTTATTTTGATAACCAACAAGGCTTTAATGCGAACCTAACATTATTCCAAAATAAGACCAAAGATAAAATTACAACATCGGGTGCAAACTACGCACTTACTTTTATTCGACAAAGTGATGTAGATACACTGACCAAAAATGGTACCTATGTACCTGGTGTCAGCTATGATGGTCGTCCGATCGAGTTTGACTGTACAGGTAATGAAGCAGCCTGTGATGCCAAGTTAAAAGAATGGGGCGTAGACTGGACAACTGCAAAAAATCGCAACTTAACACTTGCACGCCCTTATAACGCAGAAGAAGCTGAATCACATGGTATTGAAGTTGGTGCCTCATACCAAATTAATAACCAATGGCAAGTTTCTGGCAATTATACATGGACAGAAGGTGAACTAACTGATGCGACAGGTCGTACCATTGATGATGCAGATAATGCTGAACACATGGCTAACCTCTTAGTTAATTACCAACCGGCTGATAATGCATCACTTTGGTTACGTGGTGAATATCGTAGTAGTCAAATCCGAGAAGATGGTAACGTTAAAAACACTTTAGGTGACTATAAAGGCTATACACAATGGCATCTTGGAACCAACTATATAGTGAATGACAATATCGAAGTTGGTGTCGCACTTTATAATATTTTTGATGTCAATTTTGTTGATTATCAATATGTTTCCACTGAAGATGCTTATTATAACCGCTATACAAACACCCAAGAAGGACGACGCGTTCAGCTAAGTACCACCTTTAAGTTCTAATCTACATGCAAAACCCTGCTCCGGCAGGGTTTTCTTCGTACATAGCTAATATAGATCCAACATAATTTATACATATTCACTTGAGAAACACCTTCAAACTTAGCTTAAAAATAATGGATTCTAAATTCCAATAACATTATAAAAATATAATCTAATTTTCCAATTTAAATAAAAATCAAAAACTTATATTAAATTCATTACATTATTACATTTATTTTTTCTACACAAATACATCTAAGCATCGACAATTCCAATGTAATAGTTATGCTACAAAAAATAAGAATCATTATTATTCGCATACTAATTTACAACGCTAGAACTAGATTCGTTATGGCCTTCATCAAAACACGTAAAAAGCTGGTTTCTTCAGCAATCGCTTCAACACTCTCTGTGGTTGCAGTCAATGCTGTTGCGCAAGATCAAATCGCGCAATTAGAAACAATTCACACGGAAGCGGCAGCAGAACAAAGTTTGAAAGTAGACAAATCTGCAAACAGCAAGTTCGTTGCTCCCCTACTCGACACACCAAAGTCAGTGTCTGTTATTTCTAAACAGTTGATTGAAGACACTCAAGTTACAACTTTAAGCGATGCTTTACGCACAGTGCCTGGGATCACACTTGGTGCAGGTGAAGGTGGTAACCCAAATGGTGACCGTCCATTTATCCGTGGTTATAACTCTGAAAGTTCAATGTACGTAGACGGTGTACGTAACTCTACTTCTCAAAACCGTGAAATGTTTGCGATTGAGCAAGTTGAAATTACTAAAGGTT
>X328_Prussian_Carp__coassemble_112_pt1 | contig 10545 bp, 10 predicted proteins | sample X328_Prussian_Carp__metabat2_low_PE_002 | metagenome-assembled genome bin X328_Prussian_Carp
GTTTCTTTACTCATACATAAGGCTTAAATGAGGAAGTTCTGCCCACAACATGATTTACAACTTTGATTCTTCTCCCCTGAGACCTGACTTTGTCATGGCTTTCATGTAAAATCACTGGCAATTTTTATATAACACGTTGTGAGTTATTTCATGGGTTTTAATTGCGGTATTGTCGGCTTGCCGAACGTTGGTAAATCTACACTTTTCAATGCATTGACTAAAGCTGCTATTGCTGCTGAAAACTTCCCATTCTGTACCATTGAACCAAACACAGGCATCGTTCCTGTGCCAGATCCACGTTTAGACAAATTAACAGCGATTGTAAAACCTCAACGTGTGATTCCAACGACGATGGAATTTGTGGACATTGCAGGTTTAGTTGCTGGTGCATCTAAAGGTGAAGGCTTGGGGAACCAATTCCTTGCAAACATCCGTGAAACGGATGCGATTGCTCACGTTGTACGTTGTTTTGAAGATGAAAACGTCATTCACGTTAACGGTAAAATTGACCCGCTTGATGACATCGCAACCATCAACACGGAACTTGCACTTGCTGACTTAGAAACTGTGACAAAAGCAGTGACTCGTTTAGCAAAATCTGCAAAAGGTGGCGACAAAGAAGCGCTTGCAACCAAAGCGGTTTTAGACAAAATTTTACCTTTACTTGATGAAGGCAAACCTGCTCGCGCAGCTGACCTAGATGACGACGAACGTAAACTGGTTCGTGGTTTTGGTTTAATGACTTTAAAACCAACCATGTATATTGCGAACGTTGCAGAAGATGGTTTTGAAAACAACCCGCATTTAGATGCTGTGAAAAAACTTGCAGCTGAAGAAAATGCAATCGTAGTTCCGCTTTGCAACCAAATCGAAGCTGAAATTTCACTGCTTGAAGATGAAGACCGTGCTGAGTTCCTTGAAGCTTTAGGCATGGAAGAACCGGGTCTAAACGTGGTAATTCGCGCAGGCTACGGTCTTTTAGGTTTACAGACTTACTTCACGGCGGGTGTACAAGAAGTTCGTGCTTGGACCGTTAAAGTGGGTGCAACTGCACCACAAGCGGCGGGTGTGATCCACACTGACTTCGAAAAAGGCTTTATCCGTGCTGAATGTGTTGCTTATAACGACTTCGTTCAATACAACGGTGAAGCAGGCGCGAAAGAAGCAGGTAAATGGCGTTTAGAAGGTAAAACGTACATCGTTCAAGACGGTGATGTTCTACACTTCCGCTTTAACGTATAAGTCGTTCCGAATATAAAAAAACCCGATACCCATCGGGTTTTTTTATAAGCTTAAACCAAGCTTAAAAACAGCATTAAATAACATATGAACACCTGATCCGTTTGGATCTCACACAATATTATAACTTCTATTCTTTCGTATTATCGCTAATTTAATCACAGGCACTAATGCCTTCATTGAACAAACGAAAATGAAAAAGATCAGCACATTTATTGCAGCAGGTTTATTCACAACGCTTAGCGCTACAGCATTTGCATGCCCACAAGGAACAACACTGTCGGGTGGTACAGGTGCAAATCATAAAGGTGGTAAGTGCGTCGCAACCATGAACGTGACGAAACATGATCAGGCAATGAAACAAGACAAAACAGCCAAACACGATCAAGCCATGAAGCAAGATAAAATGGTGAAACATGATTCAATGAAAGCCAATGATATGACCAATAAATCCCATAAAGATGCTCATGCTCCAAGCCCGAATACACCCAAAGCTCAACCAGATACACATAAAGTCGCGAAGACATCTTAAAACAGCATAAAAAAAGCCAGTGAAATTCACTGGCTTTTTTATCGATAAAATAATTCAGTTAATGTGATGTCACAGAGACATGTTTATTATCCATTGCAGCACGCTGTTTGCGCGCTTCATCTAACATGCGTTGTTCAATGTCTTTTCTAAAGCCAAGCATAAACACCATTTCCGCCAAAACAAATAATGGACCGATGGCTAGGCCAATCACATCATCCATAAAGGCCGGTTTTTTCTTCTCATAGAAATGCCCGACAAACTGGAACGCCCAGCCGACGACAAAAATACCAATACTGAGACCTAACCAAAGTCCCAAATCAAACTGTGCAATTTTATAAGCCAATGGATAAGCCATGGCATAGATCACTAACATGATCACACCAAAAATTCGATCTAAGCTCAGGTAGTAAACAATACTCGCTAAGATCAAAACCATCGCCAAGGTAATTTCAAAACTGCCAATAGTCATGCCAGCTCTTGCGGTTAAGCACATAATTGAAAACACAATCAGCGGAATACCCACAAAGTGGGTCACGATATTTTTATGATCAAGATGATAAGCTGCATACTGACTTAATAATTTTTCTAATTTACTCATACTGTATTTCCTTATTGCATGATATTGATCACGATATAGAATAACTTTAAAGGAAAACAGCCCATAAAGTTGTCGTCGACCTGACAAGTTGCTCGATCAATCACGAAAGGACGCGGAATGCTGGAAATTCAACATCAACAACAATTACTCAATAACAATTGGTTCGCCAAATTACCACAAGCCTATCAACAGTATATTGTGCAACATGCCAAATATATTGAGGTTGCAAAAGACCAAGCTGTTTTTCGCTCTGGGGATTTATTTGATGGCATCTATGCAGTCTTGAACGGCGCAATTCGCTTAGGTCATGTCGACATTGAAGGTAAAGAAGCAGTTGCAGCAATTGCTGAACCGATTATGTGGTTTGGAGAAATTTCATTAATAGATCAGCAACCGCGTTCGCACGATGCGATTGCTATTCAAAAAAGCACCCTGCTCCATCTACCTAAACGCGATGTTGAGGCATTTATCCAAGCCACCCCAGAATTTTGGTTTCATATTGCACAGCTTGCTTCACAGAAGTTACGTCTCGCCTTTTTAGAACTAATCGCAATCCAAAGTCAAAATATCAGTCAACGACTGGCTCAACGCTTACTGTTTATTTTAAGCGGTTATGGCAACCATCTGTCGATTACCAATGATGAAATCCATTTATCACAGGAGCAACTGGCTCAAATGCTGATGTGTTCACGCCAAACCATCAACCAAGAACTTCAAAACTTAGAAAAACAAGGAATACTGGCAATTGCTTTTAAAAAGATTAAGATTTTAGATCCTGCAATGCTGCATAAAATGGCACATAGCTCAGAATAGACAATCAATCGTGCTCCTTAAGAGCGTAATTCATATAAAAAAGATGTATAAAAATATTGCTACACGGCCTAATGTCTTGACTATTTTTCTCAACGACTTTGGACTGCTGTGGCAGCATTTGACCAATAATTAATGTAAACATCGCAACAACTAATTTTTTAAATTAACCCTTAAAATTCGACTCAATTCCGATATTTTACTGCATTGGGATAATGTACTATTTTTATTATATTTTTGATTAAAGCTCTAACCATAAAAAAGCGAGTTTTTAAAACTCGCTTTTGGTCATACTATATCGGTCTTAGACACCCACTTTTTTAGGGTCTGTATTGCCTAAACTTGGGTTATCAATTGCGCCCCGACATTGTGCTTTATCACGTTCATAATCGCTCTGTTTCTGTGCAACACTCGAAGAACCGTCTAAGGTCTCACGTGCCCACACTTCTAAACTGGTCAAGGCTTTACGACACAGTGCGTATTTTCCTTCGGTCACTGAGTCTGTCATTTTGACATTAATACGCCAGTCCGTACTGAGTTTACGTGCAGGATGACGGACTTTAGCTTCAATCTGATCCAGTTGCTTGTTATAGACCAAGCCATCTACTTCATTGATAAACACCCAAGCACGCTGGGCATATTCCGTAGCGTCATTGGTAATTTTTGGCGCAGCCTTAATTTCTACTTTTTGTTCAGGAGCTTGCTCTGACTGCCCACAAGCTTGCAAAAGTAAACTGCTTACAATGATTGCAGTCAGCCCTAAAGTACGTAATTCGAGCTTCAACATGGTTAAACGCCTCAACAAACAATTGGGCACTATGCTAGTGAATTCAGTTACAATACACAATCAATTTTGACCTATTGATAAAGTCTTCTTCAAGGTGTGTTGTGTCCGAACTTAATCCCACTCCTGCGCAAGCTGCTGGCTTTTGGCAAGGGGCTAAGGATAGCCAAGCGATTATCTTTACCTATCTACCTGTTTCTTTTGCCTTTGGTGTATCTGCAACCCAGTTTGGCTTTAGTGCATGGGAGGCTTTATTTTTATCCTGCTCAATGTATGCAGGGGCCAGTCAGTTTTTAGTGGTTGCACTATTGGGTAGTGGTACGTCTATTTGGATGACTGCCCTCACTGTGATTGCCCTAGATATTCGTCACTTACTCTATGGCCCTGCGCTACAAAACTTAATTCAAGATAAACTGAACCTAAAGAAAACTGCTATTTGGTCATGGGGGCTAACCGACGAAGTCTTTGCCTCAGGCATGATTAAACTATCGCAACGTCGCCAAGAGTGGTCTGAGTCTTGGATGCTCGGTTTAAGCCTGTTTAGTTGGCTCGCATGGGCTACAGGTTCTTTTCTAGGTGGAATGTTTGCAGACCAAGTCAGTCATTTACCCCAGTTTTTACAAGCCGCTCTAGACTTTCTATTACCTGCACTGTTCTTAAGTTTCTTATTGGCAGCATTTGAAAAGAAACACACTTTTGTGGTGGCTGTGACCATTCTTGTATCTGCCATTGCCTGCTATTTTATTGACTTATCTGCTGCAATTTTTATTGGTATCAGTTCAGGTATATTTGCAGGTTTGTTTAAACACTATGTACTGAAAAAACCAGACCCTGAACATATGGGAGATCAAGCATGAATATCGAAATTATCTTGGTCGGCATTGTAGTGGGTATTGCAAATTTTGCTTCACGCTTTGGCCCATTCTTCGTCATTCAAAAGTTCCAACAAGGTTCACAAAAGCGCGGTGCTTTATGGTTAAAGATTGCATTGGGTTCGATTGGTATTGCGGCGATCAGTTCAATGCTCGTGGTTGCGACTTTGCCACCACTGTTAGATACACCCAATAAAAGTTTTGCCATGTTAGTCGGCTTCATCGTATTAGCTGGACTTTATTTCAAGTTTAAGCAAATTGTCCCCGCTACACTCACCGCAGCGCTGAGCTACGGCTTGGTTTACACCTATATTCCTATGCCTTTTTAACCCATATCTTGCATCCATCAAAACTTGATGTGCTATTTGAAGCGCTCAGCTGTGCAAGTCATTTCCAGCTTGATTGGAAAAGTTTATTTAGCATCCTTTTGCATGAAAATTTTGACTTTGGAATGCACAGCTTTATAAAAAAAATTGTTGGACAATATCATTAATTTATGTGAATGAACCCTGAACACTTTTAAGAGTTCTGCTATGCTAAAAGCCCATAAAATCAAGCATGGATGATTTACATGAGCGTTACTATTGGTACTCCACTTCAGCCTTCAGCATTTAAAGTCCTGCTATTGGGTTCTGGAGAGCTTGGGAAAGAAGTTGTGATTTCTTTACAACGTTTAGGTGTAGAAGTTCATGCTGCTGACCGTTACGATCATGCTCCTGCAATGCAAGTGGCACACTATGCCTATACCTTAAATATGGCAGATGCGACAGCGCTTAAACAACTCATTCAGGACGTTAAGCCGAATTTAATTGTTCCCGAAATTGAAGCCATTGCGACACAAGTATTGGTTGAAATCGAACAAGATAATATTGCAACAGTCATTCCCTCTGCAAAAGCGGTCAATTTAACCATGAACCGTGAAGGCATCCGTCGTTTAGCTGCGGAAGAACTGGGCTTACCGACATCGGCTTACCGTTTTGCAGATACTTTAGAATCTTTCCGTGCTGCATGTGATGACATTGGTTATCCAAACTTTGTTAAACCAGTCATGTCCTCTTCTGGTAAAGGCCAATCCCGCGTAAAAGAATTTTCAGAAGTAGATGCTGCGTGGGAATATGCACAAACAGGTGGTCGTGTAAATCAAGGGACAGTGATTGTAGAATCACAAATTGATTTTGATTTTGAAATTACGCTATTAACAGTACGTTCAAAAAACCCTGAAACAGGTGAAATTGAAACTTCGTACTGCGACCCAATTGGTCACCGCCAAGACGCGGGCGACTATGTGGAAAGCTGGCAGCCTCAAGCCATGACACCAGCGGCCCTTGACGAAGCAAAGCGTATTGCCAATAAAGTCACCATCGCATTGGGTGGCTGTGGTATTTTCGGTGTAGAACTCTTTGTCAAAGGCGATAAAGTGTGGTTTAGTGAAGTATCACCACGCCCACATGACACAGGTCTTGTGACGCTTGCCTCTCAGTTCCAAAGTGAATTTGAACTACATGCACGTGCGATTTTGGGTCTACCTGTAAATACAGCACGTCATAGCGTTGCAGCGAGTGCCGTGATCTATGCAGGCGTGGATGCAAATAACTTATCTTTTTCTGGCTTAAATCTTGCTTTGGCAAACCCAAATACTGATTTACGCATTTTTGGAAAACCAGAAGGCTTTACACGTCGCCGTATGGGCGTTGCGACAGCGCGGGCTGAAACAACCGACCAAGCGCGTGAACTAGCGGCCGAAGCTGCTGGACTGGTGAGCGTTCATCAAAATTAAGCATTGTTAAAATATACGGATACGGTTCATGATCAATACTTCTCCACTGCTTAACTATGTCAGCAGTAATCACGACATCAAAGCGATTAATCAATGGCGTAGTGATGTCGAAAATCAATTACAAGAAAGTTTTGATCATGGCCAATCCATTCGTGATGTCATTTTAACGCGTTCAAATATGATCGATGAAGCACTTATTTTCCTATGGAAATATGCAAAACTCGATCAGACAGACTTAAGTTTATTTGCTGTCGGTGGCTATGGTCGCCGAGAGATGCTGCCTTACTCAGATGTAGACATCATGATCTTGTCTGAAGATGAGTTTAGCGAAGAACAAGAGAAACTCATTTCAGTCTTTATTTCCTCACTTTGGGATGTCGGCAATTTCAAGCCCGGCATTAGTGTACGTACCATTGCCAACTGTGTTGAACAAGCAACCTCCGACTTAACTGTTGCCACTGCCCTCATTGAGTCCCGTTTAATTACAGGCAATGAACACTTAGCCAAATGGCCACGACGCATTGTTTCACAAACATGGACAGACAAAACCTTCTATGATGCAAAAATGGAAGAACAGGCCAAACGCTATGCACAGCATAACTTTACGGAAAGTAATCTAGAGCCCGATATTAAAAACGCGCCGGGTGGCATTCGGGACATTAACCAAATTGGTTGGATTGCTAAGCGGCATTTCCGCGTCAACCGTATTTATGACTTGGTGCACTTAGGCTTTATTTCAGAGTTTGAGTTGGGGGTATTAGAAGAAGCCGAAAGCTTCCTCTGGGAAATTCGTCATCACCTACACCGCCTCACTAAACGTGATGAAAACCGTTTACTGTTCGACTATCAACGTGACATTGCCGCAAAGTTTGGCTATGTGCGTGAAGAAGGTAAATCACCGAATTATCCAATTGAACAATTCATGAAGCGTTATTATCGAAGCGCTCAACAAGTCACCACGCTGAATGAAATGCTGTTGGCTTATTTCAATGAATCTGTGATTACCCCACGCCTACCGAACTATGAGCGTAACATTGAAGAAATCAATGAAAATTTTAAACTGGTCGACGGCAAACTAGCCGTTCAACACCATAAGATTTTCTCTGAAAACCCAAGTGCTATTTTAGAAATTTTCTATATATTGGCCAATCGACCTGAAATTACAGGCATTCGCGCGCGTACGCTACGTTTGTTAATTTTGGCGGCTAAACGCATTGACCAAAAATATAGAGATAATCCAGCACATCAAGCCCTGTTTATGGCCATCATTCGCTCACCCCATCGTTTATACGAAACCATGGTGGCAATGAAACGTTATGGCGTTTTAGGTAACTATATTCCTGCATTTGGGCAGATTATGGGGTTGATGCAGTATGACTTGTTCCATATCTATACCGTGGATGCACATACTTTATTATTACTGCGCAACTTAAACCGTTTCAAAGAACCTGAGTTTGCCAAAGACTTCCCTGTCGTCAGTTCAGTGTTCCAACGTCTGGCACGTCGTGACATTGTCTATTTGGCTGCCATTTTCCATGATATCGCCAAAGGCCGTGGTGGAGACCATAGTGAGCTAGGTGCAACCGATGCGATTGAATTCTGTCGTAGTCATGGTTTTACCGAACGTGAATGCAACCTTGTCGCATGGCTCATCCAAAACCATTTACTCATGTCCGTCACTTCTCAAAAGAAAGATATTTCTGACCCCGATGTGGTTAAAGCTTTTGCTGAGAAAATGGGCGACATGGAACATCTCGACTATCTATATACGTTGACTGTTTCAGATATCAATGCAACCAATCCTTCACTTTGGAATACGTGGCGCGCATCTCTCATGCGTCAGCTCTATACCCATGCACGTGACGTGATTCGCTCAGGTTTAGGCCGTCCTGTGGACTATCAAATGCTCATCGAGGACACCAAGTTTTCTGCCAGCGAACAACTGGTCGAAGAGTTTGCACTAGATGATGTCGAAAAAGTCTGGCAAGAACTGGGGGATGAATATTTCCTCAAAGAATCTGCTGATGAAATTGCTTGGCACACACGTGCTATTTTACAGCACGGTGACAACCCTGAACCGCTTGTTTTGATGCGTGCACAGCGTAAATTTGCTCAAGATGCAGTACAAATCTTTATTTATACCCAAGATCAGCCCAACCTGTTTGCAACAACGGTTGCTATTCTCGATCGTATGAATTTGGACGTACAAGATGCGCGTATTATTACCGCGACCAAAGCATTTAGCTTAGACACTTATGTCGTGCTTGACCGTTTTGGTACGCTGCTAACCGACCCTGAACGTGAAGCAAAAGTGCTATCAGCATTAAAAGATGCCTTAGCCAATTCAGATAAATACCCTGGGCTCATGCAACGTCGCATCCCACGTCAGCTACGCCATTTCGACATTGAAAACACCGTTGATATTACGCTGAATGAAGCACTGCAACAAAACATGGTTGAAATTGCAACACTTGACCATCCCGGCTTACTTGCCAAAGTAGGCGGGCTGTTTATGATGCAAGGTCTAGATATTCACTCTGCTAAAATTGCCACCCTAGGTGAGCGTGCCGAAGATATTTTCTTTGTCACCAAAAAAGATGGTCAACCCATGACCGAAACTGAAGCTGAAACTTTTGCTGCACAACTAAAATCAGCCTTAGATGAAGCCTCTAGTCAGGTCTGTGGTCAACATTAACAATACACACTGGTATTTTGTTTCATGAACTCGAGTTTATCCCTTTTACACCCTTATCCTTTTGAAAAGTTGAATAAACTATTTCAGGATATTACTCCCGCAGACTTACCCCTCATTCCACTCTCGATTGGTGAGCCTAAGCATCCTGCACCCGAGTTTGTGAAACAAGCCATTATCGATAATTTTCAGCATTTATCGACCTATCCAAACAGTAAAGGTATACCCGAATTACGCACCAGTATTGCAAATTGGCTGACCCGTCGTTTTCAACTCAATCAGATTAGTGCAGAAAACAATATATTGCCTGTTTCGGGCACACGTGAAGCAATTTTCTCTTTTGTGCAGGCATTGGTAAATCGTGAAGATGCGCCTTATGTGGTTATGCCTAACCCGTTCTACCAAATTTATGAAGGTGCAGCCTTACTTGCTGGGGCAAAACCGTATTTTGTAAATTGCACCGAAGAAAATGGTTATCTCGGTGACTTTGATGCTGTGCCTGCTGAAGTCTGGGAGAAAACAGCCCTGTTATTTGTCTGTACACCGGGCAACCCAACTGGTGCGGTGTTATCAAAAGAACAATTCAAAAAATTAATCGCACTGTCAGACCAATATGGTTTTGTGATTGCATCGGATGAATGCTATTCAGAGCTTTGGTTTGATACTGCACCTGTGGGCCTACTCGAAGTTTGTGCTGAAATAGGCCGAGATGACTACAAAAACTGTGTCGTATTCCACTCACTGTCTAAACGCTCAAACTTACCGGGTATGCGTTCTGGCTTTGTCGCGGGTGATGCAGCTTTACTCAAACCTTATTTACAATACCGTACGTATCATGGTGCGGCGATGCCTGTACAGCACCAATTGGCTTCGATTGCAGCATGGGATGACGAAGCGCATGTTGAAGAAAACCGTGTGCAATATCGTGCAAAATTTGATTTATTTCAAAAGGAATTGGGCCATATACTGCCCCTACAAAAACCAGATGCAGGCTTTTACTACTGGTTAAAAGTAGATAATGACGAAACTTTTGCAAAAATGCTCATGGAAAAAGCACATGTCAAAGTACTTCCTGGACGTTACTTGTCACGCGATACTGAGCAAGGTAACCCAGGCGAAAACCATGTACGTCTTGCGCTAGTTGCAGATCTTGCACAGTGTGAACAAGTCATTGCTCGCCTTAAAGCAATTTTATAAATCAGTTCATCTAAAAAAGAAAACCTCCTAACAGAGGTTTTCTT
>X328_Prussian_Carp__coassemble_204_pt1 | contig 8618 bp, 9 predicted proteins | sample X328_Prussian_Carp__metabat2_low_PE_002 | metagenome-assembled genome bin X328_Prussian_Carp
GCGAAATTTATGAGCTACTTTTGAGTGTTCATAGTATTTAAGCAACTTGTAAAATAGCTGTTGATACAAGGCAGCAGGCTGCTGCTCATTGATTCGTGCCAGCGTGCTTCGGGGAATAGACTTTGCTCCGAGATGACTTAGCTTTTCCTGTTGGCACTCCAAATTGGATTGAATATCTCTCAGACTTTGTCTACAAGAGAATTGAGACATCAATATGGCAATAAACTGATCCCACCGGGAAGCCGCTCTAAATTTCTGTCCAACATGGTGTACTTTAGCAAGTTGTTCAAAATCCTGTCGCACAACAGGTTTAATTAGCTCATGAAATACGGTATTCTGATGTGACAAAACCTGAATCCTGGTCGTTAAAGTGTTTGTTTGCACTCATATTTTAACTGTTAGGACTCAGGTTTTTTTATTTAAAGCAAACTATGGGACAAAAGCACCGTTTCAGGTGCTTTTTATCTGTATATTTGAACTCTTATAAGCCCAGTTCACGCCACATATTTTCAATAGTGGTTGAAGGCACAGCACCATTCACTTTAAAGCCATTTGAGAAAATAACCACGGGCGTCCCTTGTAAACCCAGACTACGACCGAGTTCAATGTTGCGCTCAATTGGATTGGCACACGGTTTTTTCGACGTCGGCTGAGTCCCTTTCGCAATCAAATTTTTCCATGCGAGGGCAGGATCTGCTTCACAAAACACTTGTTTCGACGGTGCAATCGATTGCGCCTTAATGGCATAAATAAAGGTATAGATGGTCACATCATTCAGTTTATTCAGCTCAGCCTCTAACTGCTTACAGTAAGGACAGTTTGGGTCTGAAAAAACCGCCAATTGGCGTTTGCCGTTGCCTTTAACGCTTTTAATGGCATCTTTTAGCGGCAGCTTGTTCCAATCAAGCGAGTTTTGTTGCACATATAAGGCAGCACTTAAATTTTTCTGATCTTTTAAGCGTACCATCGAACCTGCAATCACATGCTCAGCCGCTTCGCCTAAATACACAATTTCGCCATCTAAAGATCCGCTATAAATGCCCGACATTTCTGTTTTTTGAATATTTTGAACATTAATATTTGGATAATTCTTTTTTAAGTTGGCTTGAACACTTTCTACGCTGGCCATACTCATGCTTGCAATTGCACTTGTGAGTAGTGCCAAACCCAGTTTTTTTATCATCACTTTTTGCTCTTTCAATCGGAGAACCACGGCGCTAGTGTAGAGCGTATTATTCAAGCATTGAATCATTTTTTCCACGGCTTTACCGAAACCCAACACGCCTTGCTTATGAACTGGCCAAAGTTTCACGTGGAACAGTTAGAGCCTTGCTATTAATTTCCACCGAGACATGAACAATTTCCTCATGAATCGAGAGCATTGCCCGCACGCGATCCGCAGTTAAGTCTACCGTCGTTTCTAAAGCCAAAATGCAGGAAAACTTGCCTTTGCCTACTTTCCAAACATGTAAATCGGTCAAGGTCGTATGCGGTAGTTCTGCCAACACTTCGCGAATTTCATCCACCACATGATGATCCATTTCAGCATCTAACAAGGTTTTTCCCGTTTCTTGCATTAAGCTCAATGCCCATTTGGCTACCAGTATTGATCCCACGATTCCAAGGGCAGCATCGAGAAAATCCCAGCCCAAATATTTACCAAAAATCAGCGCGATAATGGCAAAAATGGAAGTCACTGCGTCTGCCACTACATGCATAAATGCAGCTTTCTGATTTAAATCATGATGATGGCTATGTACTTCTGATGCATGATGGTGATGGTGATGGTGATGGTGACCATCATGCAGCAACCATGCACAGATTAAATTCACCAATAAGCCTAAAATCGCAATTGGAATCGCTTCGTTATAATGAATTTGTACAGGCGAGAATAGACGCTGAATCGAGTGAAAAGCCATAAAACCCGCCACCACCATCAGCAAAATAGCGCTGCTGTAGCCTGCAAGAATTTCAATTTTCCATGTGCCGAAACTAAAGCGCTGATCATGGGCATAATGCCGCGCAGCACGATAGGCAAAATAAGCCAAACCCAGTGCCAACATATGCGAACTCATATGCCAACCATCTGCCAGCAAAGCCATTGATTGGAAAATCCATCCACCAATCACTTCTAATAACATCATGACTGCCGTTAAAATGGTCGCCATTAAAATCCGTTTTTGTGCCAGTGGATTACCGTCATCAAAATGATGCGTATGCTGACGTGATGGGGTATTTTGCATTTAAAATCATTCACCAATATACTCCCCCTTAGTATATTTATTTTTGGAGCAATGTGTTGAGTCATTTGCATGAAGATAAAAAAATTTTAAACCGTGTGAAACGCTTACAAGGGCAGGTCAACGCCGTTGAACTCTCGATCACACATCCCGATGCCAGTTGTATCGACGTTTTACAACAAGTCGCTGCTATTAAAGGCGCGGTCAATGGACTGATGAATGAACTCGTTGAAGCACACTTACGCCATCATGTATTAGCACAAGCTGAACAGGTCAATGAAGAAGAGTTGGCTGAGTTCTTAAAACTGCTGAAACGCTATGGCTAAGTTTCATTGCGTTCTTTTTCAAGTTTTTAGTTGACCATTTTTTCCACAAACCGATACACTGTTGCTCTCTATCCTTTTTCTCTTGGGCATCAAAATATTCTTGTTTTGACCGAGAGAGCCGCATGGCATTTGCATGACAACAACCACTTCTTGGCGTCCATTTTGTATGGTCAGCCTCGCCTTAATGATGGGAACGATGGGGACTGCCTTAGCCAGTCCACTTTACCCGCTGTATCAAGCCTTATGGCATCTGGTGCCGAGTCAGATCACCTATATTTTTGTGGCTTATATGTTTGGTTGTCTCGCTACTTTACTGTTTCTTGGCCGGACCAGTAATAGCATTGGCTATTTACGCACCTTACAAGTAGGGTTGGTGTTTATTAGCATCGGGTTGGTGATTTCCGCTTATGCTTCTGATGCTCTCATTTTATCTTTGGGGCGCTTTATTATTGGTATTGCATCTGGTTTGATGACCACTTCGGCCTTACTGGGACTGATGTATACCGTGCCCAAAAGCCATCAACAGATTGCACCACAACTCAGTTCGATTATTACCGCAGTAGGCTTTGGCTTAGGCCCGCTGATTGGTGGCCTGATAGCTCAATTTTCAGAATATCCGTTGGTCAGTCCTTATCTACCCGTTATTCTTGGCGCTGTACTGTGTTTCTTTGGTTTATTTTGGGTTCAATCTCCCACGTTTACCGCACAGCCCTTTAGTATTGCCCCAAAGCTACTCCGACCAGAAGTGCAATATCATCAGTTGTTTTTGATTGTTGGATTTACCGCATTTAGTGCCTTTGCCGCGTTTAGCTTATTTGCATCCTTATCCCCTTCATTTGTGCGGGATATTTTGCCGTGGCACGGCCCCCTCATTAGCGGTTCAGCCATTACCAGTATTCTAATTGTCTCTGCCGTGGTGCAGTATTTTGCCAGAAGTATTCCTGCTTATAAGTGCCTCAACTATGGCTTAATTACCTTGATTGCAAGCTTAGGCATTTTGGCGCTGTGTATGCTATTTCAACTGAGTGCATTTTTCTTTATCAGTGATTTTCTCGTTGGTGTCGGACATGGCCTGACCTTGATTGGTTCCTTTGGTCTCATTCATGCCATGACCACCTTAGAGAATCGTGCTGCAGTGATGTCGACTTATCTTTTTATTGGTTATTTGGGTACGATTGTGCCCATTGTAGCTGTGGGTTATCTGGCAGATCACTTTGGATTAAGTTTCGGGGTCATTAGCTTTTGCATTGCCATCGCTTTATTGTGTTTTTATCTGTGGTTTGCGCATAAGAGCAGTATACGTCTGATTTAAAGATCAAAAGCCCTGTGATCAGGGCTTTTGATCTTTAGCAGTGTTATTTTCCAATACAGAACGATCCAAAAATTTTCCCAAGCAAATCATCCGCACTAAAATCCCCTGTAATTTCACCAAGGGCATTTTGCGCCAAACGTAGCGACTCTGCGACCAACTCACCTGCGTTATACACCACCAATTGTTCACGAGCTTCAGCAAGGTAAAGCTGAGTGCGTTTCATTGCGTCTAAATGGCGTGTACGTGCAATAAAGGTATCTTCTTCAGGCTGGAAGCCTGCATGCGCTGTAATCGCTTCTATGAGCGCTTGAACGCCAGTTTCTTGCTTTGCCGAAACCATAATATGACGGAAGCCGTTAAAATCTTCGATATGCGATGCTGTTTCCATCAAATCACACTTATTGCCAATCAGCATTAAACGTTTCGGTTCAATATGCTCAGCAAAATATTCTTGCGCCAGTTTGAGTGGGTCTTCGCCTTGGCTTAAGTCATAGACCAAAAGTAACAGATCGGCTTGCTCAATTTCTTTAATGGCACGACGAATCCCTTCTTTTTCTACAATATCACCGGTTTCACGTAAACCCGCGGTATCGGTTAAGGTAATGGGTAAGCCATTCAGGGTAATTTTTTCATGTAAGACATCCCGCGTCGTACCTGCAATATCCGTCACAATGGCGCGTTCAATGCCCGCTAATGCATTGAGCAGTGATGACTTACCCGCATTCGGTTTTCCTGCAATTACCACTTGTAAACCTTCACGCAGCAACTGTCCTTGACGAGCCGATTGTTGCACTTGGTTCACAGCAGACGTAACGCCATCTAAAAGATTTAAAATTTTCCCGTCCGCGAGAAAATCAATTTCTTCTTCAGGAAAATCAATCGCAGCTTCCACATGCAAACGTAGATGAATCAATTGCTCCAACACGCGATTTACTTTAGTTGAAAATGCGCCTTGTAATGAACGTACCGCAGAACGTGCAGCCGCTTGAGACGTCGCATCAATCAAGTCGGCGATCGCTTCAGCCTGTACCAAATCCAGTTTGCCATTTTCAAAAGCACGCATGGAAAACTCACCGGCTTTTGCTGCAATCGCACCGAGCTCCAACAAACGCCCCAGTAAAGCATTTTGAATGACAGGGCCACCATGACCTTGCAACTCAACCACATCTTCACCAGTAAACGAGTTCGGGTTCGGAAAACAAATCGCTAAGCCCTCATCCATCACTTCGCCAGACGCATCATAAAACTGGCGAAAACCAGCAAAACGCGCTTTCGGTAAGTCTTTTTGGGTCAAGGCCTGTGCAATCTCATAAGACTTGGGACCAGATAGGCGAATGACCCCCACACCACCACGCCCAGGTGGTGTTGCAATGGCAGCAATCGTGGTTCGGTTGTACATAACATTCACCTAAAATCTTAAAAGTCACACAATGAAAAATCCGCCTAAGATTACCATCTTAAGCGGATTTATTCAGCTTTTCGCGAAAAGTTGCCTCGATTAACTCGACGCACTTTCCTTATTCAAGCGGTCTTTTTCAACAGATTTGTTGATCAAGGTCTGCTGAATAATCGTGATACTGTTGTTGACAATCCAGTACAACACGAGACCCGCAGGGAAGAACAACATAAAGACTGTGAAAACAATCGGCATGATTTTGAAAACTTTCGCTTGCATTGGATCAGCCGGTTGTGGATTTAAAGACTGCTGAATGAACATCGTTGCGCCCATTAACAGCGGTAAAATAAACCACGGATCCATCGCTGACAAATCTTGAATCCAAAGTAACCATGGCGCATGACGAAGCTCAACAGACTCCATCAACACCCAGTACAACGCAAGGAAGATTGGCATTTGTAATAACAATGGCAAACAACCCGCAAGCGGATTGACTTGTTCACGTTTATACAGTGCCATCATTTCTTGAGAGAAGCGCATACGGTCTTCACCGAACTCTTCTTTCATACGCTGCATTTCAGGTGCAATGACACGCATTTTCGCCATTGAGCGATAGCTCTTAGACGACAATGGCCAAAGAATCAGTTTCACCAAGACCGTTAACAAAATAATTGCCCAGCCCCAGTTACCCACTAAACCGTGGAAGAACTCAAGACCCAAGAACAATAATTTCGCAATTGGCCATAACCAACCATAATCAACAGTTTGGTTTAAACCTGTTGCAAGCTCTTTTAACTCAGATTGAACTTTAGGACCTGAATAGAAGGTCGCGTCAATCTCAGCCACTGTACCAGCAGGCACAGTAATCGTCGGCGAAGTAAAACCAATGATATTCATATCATCCGTTGACTTACGCGACTCTAATTTCGCGACATAAGGTTGACCATTGGCTTGCGTCAATTTTAAGTCACCTGGAATCCAAGCACTCACAAAGTAGTGCTGAACCATAGCAACCCAGCCGCCTTTCGCTTCAACATTCAATTTTTCTTCATTGAAGTTAGCAAATTTAAGCTTGTTATAATGTTCTTCAGGCGAACCCCAAGCACCACCTAAGAAAGTGCCCAGCGTGAAAATACCTTGATCCGATTTGCCTGGATCATCAGAGTTGTCACGTTTGAGTTGACCAAACATTTGACCCTGCCAGTTTTGACCACTGCGGTTCACCACTTTATGGTTCACAACAACAGGATATTCACCTTGCTTAAAGGTAAAGGTTTTAATGATTTCCACACCATCAGCTGTTTTCAGTACCATCGGTACGGTTAACACTTTGATGCTTTTTCCATCTTCAGTTTGAACCGCTTTGGCATCATTCAATGTATAAGCAGATTTTTCAATCTCATACATTGGACGACCGCTACGGTTACTGTCTGGACCATTAAGACCAATTAAACCAGACTGCGCCACATAAGTACGTTTTGCATCACTTTCAAGCATGACAAATGCTTCGTTACTGTCTTTGCTCTTGTCATGGTTTAACAATTCAATACGAACAATATCACCACCTTTAGGATTAATCCAAAGATGATAAAGGTCAGTTTGTACTGAAATAAGCTGTTGATTTACAGATGCTTTTGCTTCTGTAGCTGGTTGCTGAGTCGCGATATTTGCTTGTGGCATATCAGACGCTGCTGAAGCCGTTTGAGCATTTGGCAAATCTGCAGATACTTCATGTGAAACTGCTGCAGCCTGTTGTGGCTGTGGCTGAGTCTCAGCATGTCCATAATCTTTTTGCCAAGCCAAAATGAGCAAATAAGCGACAACAAACATGGCCCCGAGAATGGCAAACCTGGCCCATTGTTGCATATCGATTACCCCAAGTGGTTAGAGTGATTTTGGTTCAAGAAACAATCACGAAAGGGTACAGCAACCAGATGCTTTTGAGAATCTATTTGCTGAAAAGAGATAAAACGAATCCTTTTGTTTGGAACAGGGTCATACCCCGATCCACCCCAAGGATGACAACGGCAAATACGTTTAGTAGCCAACCACACACCACGCACAGCACCATGTGTATGGACTGCTTCCAATGAATATTGAGAACATGTAGGGATATAACGACAACGCGGTCCAAGTAAAGGACTAATCGCAATTTGATAAAATCGAATTAACCAATGCAGTAACCGGACCATTGGCCATCTCTACTTTTGCAGGGAGGGAGCTATTTTTTGATGCTTTTTGGCAAGACGTTGTAATTTTTGCCAAGCAAATTGTAATTGCTGGTGCAACTCTGCATTAGGCACTGTTTCTATCCCCATTTTAGGCATAACCACAATATCTAAAGTTAATTGCTGTTGATGCAAGCGAAAACTTTCGCGAGCCAAACGTTTTACTCTATTTCTTTCGTGTGCACGACGCACTTTCTTTTTAGCAACAACAATACCCAAACGACTTTGAGGTTGTTCGGTCAGTTTTGCTAGAAATAAGAAATGGGGCTGATGCACTTTAAAAAGCGCACCATCGAAGACACTTTTATAATCGGCAGCACAGCGAATACGAACCTCTGTGCTGAAGCCATAAAGTGTAGTCATAACACCCAAAATCGTTTAAGCGTTAACTATTAATTAAACAGTTAAGCTGTGACGACCTTTTGCACGACGACGAGCTAATACTTGGCGACCAGCTTTAGTAGCCATACGAGCACGGAAACCATGAACGCGCTTACGCTTTAATTCAGATGGTTGGAATGTACGTTTCATATCGAAACTCCAAAAATGATCATTCAATGAAGGTTCGCGAGTTTAGTGTTCATTGCTTGAGCTGTCAATGGAAAACCGATTTTCTTGTGAAATTAAGCCTTTTTATTTGTAACAGCAGCTTGAGCTTGCTCTTTTCTCGATAACATTTAAACAACTGCACTTTTTTCTTATACACAACCTAGATTATTGTTTATTAAAGTGATATAAGTTACCAACAAGATTACCCACACAATTATCCACAAGTCTTTAAATTCACTTGCTGTGCATGTTTTTAAATTTAAATTCATTTTGGATCTCCAGTTATCCCCAGAAAACAGGTCTCTTATAAATAAATTCAAATTTATAAATTTAAATTTATTACTATTAGGGTGGTCTTTTTCTGTGGAAATGACACTTTTTTAATTATAAAACAATAAAATATGGTGTGGATAAGATTGTTTTTATAAAATTAATAGTTTGTGGATAACTTTGTGCTATATTCTATCCACAGTTTGCGGATAAACTTATCCACACCAGTGTTTGAATTTAAATTTATTTTCATAAGCAGGCTTTTTGAGCAATATCTGCAGAATTTTCCATGAAACT
>X328_Prussian_Carp__coassemble_113_pt1 | contig 8059 bp, 9 predicted proteins | sample X328_Prussian_Carp__metabat2_low_PE_002 | metagenome-assembled genome bin X328_Prussian_Carp
ATTCGATTAAAAATCAAATGATGCACTAAGCATAAATGTCCGCGGTAAACCAGCAACTAAATAGCCATTATTGGTGTTGCTTGTACTGTTAATATTGTCATATAGACCAACAGAACTCCAATAATCCTGATCAAATACATTATTCACAAGGAAGTTAAATGTTGTTGGGGTTTGACCAAACTGAGTTCTATAACTTGCACCTAAATCAAGCGTAGTCCAATCCTTAACTTTCAAATTATTGTCCAAACTTGCATAAGTTGAACCTGTATAAGTCAATTGGGCATTCAAAGAAATATCTTGCGGGAGTGGTAATTTCCAATTCGTGCCTAGGTTCGCCTGAAACTTTGGAACCCCTACTTCATAATTTCCATCATAAGTAGCTGAGCCAGTATTCTCTTGCGTCGCATGCATCCACGTTACACCACCTAAAACAGTCAAGGAGTCTGTAAGCTTTCCATAACTGCTCAGTTCTACCCCCCGATGAACGTATTCACCAGAATCACTAAATACACCATTTTGCATAATGCCACGTTGTTTATTAATATCAAATAAACTTAATGTCACCCCAAGATGGTCATTTTCATATTTGGCACCTACTTCTTTCTGTTCAGCCACAAACGGTTTAATCGATGTGGTCACACCACCAGTTGTATTTGTTAGACCTTTCGCTAAAGATTCAATGTAGTTGGCATAAACTGAAACTTCTGGAGTAATTTTATAGGTTACTCCAAGTGCAGGCGTCCATTTACTCTCATCATATGCCCCTGTTTTCACTTGAGAATAATTATATGTATCTTGGAGAATCTGCTGATAACGCGCACCCAACATGATAATTAATTTATCATCTAATGCAGTCAGATTATCCCCAATAGCAACACTTCTTAAGCGCGTCCGAGTGGTCAATTTCGGACTATCCATATCTCCACCTGAGAATGCTGGTGTTAAAGCAGCAGGTTGGTCATGTTGAATAGGATGATAAATATTAGAGTTCAATGGATTCCCTGAATCCATAAAATAGGCATTTCTCGTATTTAGTTGAAATGCTGATCCAGAAACAACTAAATTATGTTTAATTGAACCTGTATCGAACTTTCCACGTACCCCAACCTCACCTGTATTGACCATGTCTACACGAGCATTGTCAAAACGGTAGAGTGTACTAGCACCCGTTGAAGCATTTCTTAATGTGTAGCTTGCCAGTGAGTTTTGTTCTTCGCCATGACGGAAACCATATGCTGCATATGCAGTTAGTGCATCATTAAAATCATATTCCGCACGGTAACTTCCAAAAACATTCTCTTCATTTGAATAAGACCATTTTTGAGCATAATTACTAGAACTATCAATAGCCTTTGGTACCAACGTTAACCCAGCACCCAATGTTACATTTGGTCGAGTTGCATTTAAGCGATTGTTGCTATAGCCCATATCACCCGAAAGGCGTAGGCCCTCACCACTATAATCTAGTCCAATAGCAGCAAGCCCTAATGATTTCTTTTCATCATCAACAGACGTATTTCCATCATGGTAGGCGGTGTTTACTCGTACTCCAAATTGCTGATCTTCACCAAAACGTCGTGAAATATCATTTGAGATATAGCCACCATTAAAATCTGTACCTACAGTTACCCGATTTAATGGCTCATTTCCTGCTCGTTTTGGTAGAAGATTGATTGCTCCACCAATCCCACCATTACTTGGCATAGCACCATTTAAAAACGATGAGGCACCCTTTAATACTTCCACACGCTCAAAGAGTTCTGTTGGAATATATTGACGCGGTAATATTGAATACAAACCATTATAAGCAGTGTCATCTGAACCTAAGTTAAAACCACGGATATAGTAGTTTTCTTGAAAATTACCATATCCTCGCCCAACACGTACACTCGGATCTGCTTTTAGCACATCCCCAACACTCTTTGCTTGACGCTCTTGAATATATTGGTTGGTATAGCTAGTTAAGTTAAATGGCGTATCAAGAGTTTTTTGATTCCCAAAAATCCCAACTCGCCCGCCAGTCGCGACCTGTCCACCAGCGAAAGCCTCCATTAAACCATTTGCAGAAGCATCGGCACTTGCAACTATACGGATTGTTTCCAAAGCTGTAACATTACTCGCCTGAGATGATGAGTCGGATTCAACGACTACTGGAGCTTCGGCAGCATGTGAAATACTGTACCCAGATACACATGCCATCATTAACACCAATGGTTTCAGCTTAACCATTTCCTACCCTTTTTCATCAATCTAAAATTCGAGCCTGATAGTAAATGAGAATTGATCTTAATCAAACTGATTTAATTCTCATTTAAATTGTAAATTCAAATGAGAATTAATTATTTCATTGTTATAACTTATGACGTCAGACAACTGATTGACTTTTACTTTAAGATTCTCATATTACTAGTCCATCTAATAGCAAAACGAGTGCAAAAAAGGCAAAGCAGCACCCTGACATCTTATAAAGCCAGTTGAGTCGCTGGGTTAAAAAATGATTCCAGCGCTTCCAACTCAATAACTTAAGCAACAACAGATTCCACATCAGAACCACAGCCACCATCCAGAGACTCATTAAAAGCAAGGTATAAACATCAAATTTTGAATAAACCAGCAATATCAAACTACTATAGAACATCATATTTTTAGGGTTCAGCAAACTTGACTGTAAACCTTGAGTAAAACATAGAATTTTAGTTTGATGAGGCGTGGGGTCATGCGCTTGAACTTCAACATTTTCATGATGCTTATAGCGAAAACACTGCATAGACAAATACAATAAATAAGCAACACCTAATCCGCGTAGCAACATCAGAACAGAAGCATGAATATGCCCAAGCCACCCCAGTAAAGTAAAAATCAGCGCTAGAATAAAAGCATTCCCAGCTACAATACCGAAAACTGTATATCGTGCCCTTCTTTGACCACTGTTTAATGCCGTCATCAGAATCAGGAAAAAATCAGGGCCAGGAGAAAGCAAAGCCACAAAATGCGTCACAGCAATAACAATAAAAAGCTCCATCACTTATCTCTCTTTAAAAGTGAGACAAGCCTAACGACGGATTAAGATCAACTCTTGGATAAAATTGCGCGATGTTGCTTTTGATAGAGCTTAGGCGTGGTGCCCGTTAAACTTTTAAAAACACGATGAAAATGACTTTGGTCACTAAAGCCCAGCGTATAACTCAGTTGCGCTATATCCATGCCTTGTTTTAAAAAGATGCGTGCATCATTAATTTTATGATTCAATTGATAAGCGTGCGGCGTCATGCCTAAAGATGATTTAAATAGCCGAATAATGGCATACCGACTCAACTGGACTTCTTGCGACATTTGCTCTAATGATAAAAACACGTCAGCATCCTGAATCATCGATAAAAGCTGCTTAAACTCTTGCTGTGCATAGTGTTGAGGAGCAAGCAATTCTAGTTGAATATATGGAAATAAAAGCTCAGTAAGTGTTGTGATTAAGGTTTGTTCTTTTTCCCAATACGACAGTGCAGTATCAAATAATTGACTGTTAAGACAACTAAAGTCTTGATACATCTTTGGCTGTTTATACAACACAGGTTTGAACTGCGGTATGTCTTGATAAGTATCTTTATGTGCAGTTTCTTGTAATAACTGGTTCAACCAACGTGCATCTAAATGCATCATTTGGTAGCTCCAAGCCTGATCTGGAACAGGATTACACGCATGTTCTACATGTGCAGGAACCAATACCAAAGTACCCGCGTCTATTTGTTGCGTTCCACCGAAGTGGCTAGTGAAAATACTGTTGCCTTGATCCACCGCTCCAATTGAAAATGTCGGATGACTATGGGCTTTATAACAAGCACGACTTGCACATGCCCGACGTGTTTCCACATAAGGCATGCGCGGATCACTCCAAAATTCAACTGAAGCGCCTTGCTCTTTCATCACTGACGACACATCAACAGATTATTGTTGTAATGCTTTTTCAATATCTGCCTGAATCGCTTCAGGCTTGGTGGTTGGCGCATATCGATTAATTACTTTGCCATCTTTACCAATCAAGAATTTTGTAAAATTCCACTTAATGCCGCTGCCGAGAATCCCTTTGCTGTTATTGGTTAAATAACGGAATATGGCGTGGGCTTCAGGGCCTTTAACATCAACTTTGGAAAACATGGGAAAAGTCACCCCATAGTTTTTCTGACAATACGTTCCTATTTGCTCATTGCTACCCGGATCTTGCCCCCCAAACTGATTACAAGGGAAGCCTAACACCTCAAACCCTTGTGCATGATATTGCTCATAAATTTTTTCTAATCCCGCAAATTGTGGTGTAAAACCACATTTACTGGCCGTATTGACGATGAGCAGCACTTCGCCCTCATAGTCAGCAAAGGATTTATTTTTTCCATCTAACAATTCCGCTTCAAACTGATAAATGTTGGTCATGGATAAGTATCCTCATCACTTTTTTCTTGTGTTTCTAGTTCTAATGAAGCCGAGTTTACACAGTAACGTAAACCTGTAGGCTCAGGTCCATCTGTAAAAACATGGCCTAAATGAGCATCACAGTGATGACATACAATTTCGGTACGCACCATGCCATGTGTTGTATCTTGATGCTCTTCTATCACAGTCGTATTGAGTGGCTTATAAAAACTTGGCCAGCCGCAACCACTGTCATATTTATTTTCAGAATTAAATAATGGCGTACCACAGCAACGGCATACATAAGTGCCGGCTTGTTTAGTATTCCAATATTTCCCCGTAAAGGCTGGTTCCGTCCCCTTTTGTCGCGTAATGCGAAATTCGTCAGGTGATAACTCTCTTTGCCATTCTCGGTCTGTTTTATTGAGTTTTCCCATGATTACGTCCCTTTCTATCTTGCTATTTAAAATAGGATAATCCTATATTTACGTGATTCATCTTAAAATTTCTAGTGTTTAGTTCACAATTTACAAAAGACCTATAATTCCAATAAAAGCAAAAAGAAAGCATTTTATAAAAATGGTAAGCAATTTATTTTCTTAAATGCTTTTTTGTGAGCAAATTTAATGTTAGTCTTATTGACATTCTTGCTCAGGATTAAAAAATGTCGCAAAAAAAGAGCGTTATTTTTAAACATCTACTGCCTGTGATTAAACAATATCAACAGGTGGGATTTACGCATGAAAAAATTGTTGCTTTACTCAGAGATGAACATGATCTCGATTTGGTGACAACTGAAACATTTAAAAGCTATTTATACCGTTATGCAAAAGTGACCTCCACTCTTTCCGAGAACATCAAAATGCCGAACACTCTCCAAACCCCACGCGAAATAAAAAAATCGTCTAAGCTCGAGCATGTATGCTACGACATCCGTGGACCAGTGTTACGAGCGGCCAATGAAATGGAAGAAGCCGGCCATAAGATTATCAAACTCAATATTGGTAACCCTGCACCGTTTGGTTTTGAAGCTCCTCAAGAGATTATTAATGATGTAGCTTTAAACCTGCCAAATGCAGTGGGTTATACCGACTCAAAAGGGATTTTCCCTGCGCGTAAAGCCATCTGTCAGTACTATCAGCAAAAAGGCATCTTAGATATGCATGTCAATGACGTGTATATCGGCAATGGTGTCTCTGAATTGATCGTGATGGCCATGCAAGGCTTGTTAGATGATGGTGACGAGATGCTCGTGCCAATGCCTGACTATCCCCTTTGGACGGCTGCGGTAAATCTTTCAGGTGGTACAGCCATTCATTATAAATGTGATGAAGAAAACTTTTGGTATCCCGACATTGCAGATATGGAGAGTAAAATCACACCACGTACCCGCGGTATCGTGATTATCAATCCAAACAACCCAACAGGTGCAGTTTATCCACGCCATGTACTTGAGCAAATCGTCGCATTGGCTAAAAAGCATGATTTGATTTTGTTTGCAGATGAAATTTACGACAAAATCGTTTATGACGGTATTGAACATGTTTCTGTAGCAGCATTAGCTGGTGACCAACTCTGTATCTCTTTCAATGGTTTATCTAAAGCATACCGTATTGCGGGTTACCGTTCAGGCTGGATGGCAATCACAGGCGATAAGTCTCGTGCAGTCGACTATATTGAAGGTTTAGACATGCTCGCTTCTATGCGTTTGTGTGCTAACCACCAAGCACAGTATGCCATTCAAACTGCTTTAGGCGGCTACCAGTCAATCAATGATTTAATTCGTCCAGGTGGTCGTTTATACGAACAGCGTAATATTGCTTGGCAAATGTTGAATGATATTCCAGGTGTATCTTGTGTTAAGCCTGAAGGTGCAATGTATTGCTTCCCGAAATTGGACCCAGAAATCTATCCAGTTCAGGATGATGAAAAACTGATGCTTGATCTACTTCGTGCGGAAAAAGTACTTCTGGTTCAAGGCACAGGCTTTAACTGGCCAACACCAGATCATTTCCGTGTGGTGTTCTTACCTGCTGAAAATGAACTACGTGAAGCCATTACCCGAGTAGGTCGTTTCCTTGCGAAAATGCGTTAATTGATCACTTAAAAAAGCCGTACTTTATGTACGGTTTTTTTATTTACAAAACTGTAATACTTCACTTTTTAAGTTTGGCATAAGTTTAAATTAAGCAGCCACATTGCTGTGATTCCATGTAAATGATGGGGAGTCGCTTATGGGGACAATTGCGGTAACATCTTGGAAATACAATGCTTCCACACGCTATTTAAAAATTTTCTATGCCGATGGTTCAGGCGAGCTGTACCACCCTGTGCCTGAATTTATTTATAACAACTTAGTTCGATGTAATAATAAAACAGCCTTTGTTCATAAATATTTAGAATATGATTTGCACTTTACGCGCTTAAGTATTCATTAATTTTTGAAGCTCAAACAATCAGGATTTATCCTGATTGTTTTTCATGATCCCACGTCACCACCAACAAGCCCGCACCAATCGCTAATGTAGACAGGTTAAACTGCTCGTCCTGCTGAATAAGCGCGATGAAGTCCGTGACTTGATCTGCATGCGATAGAACATTATCAACCACCAAAACTCCGCGTGAAACACACATTAGTCGTTTCAAATCTGGCCAATAGTCGACATAAGCATCACGCTCAGCATCTAGCAATATAAAATCAAAGATGGCTTGCGACTGCTTCAAATATTCAGCTGCGTCACCCACCCAAAACTCAACACCATTGGATAAATTGAAATCCGCAAGATGGCTAGCGGCTTGTTGACTTCTCTCAGCATCAATTTCCAAAGTGGTTAATCGAGCATTCACTTGTTGCGCTGCATAAGCCAACCATAAGGTTGAGTAACCTGTTGATGTTCCTATTTCTAATATCTGCTGAGGCTGTTGAATATGAACCAGTTGCGCCAAAAATTGTGCAGACTCAGGCTCAATATTGCGAAAGCGCGCAATACGATCTGCTTGCGTACTGTCATGTTCTTGAAAGCGTTGATATAAGGCCGATACTTTACTCAAAAATTCTGCATGCATGATCAAATCCCCCTCTACTTTACTTAGCGTTGTTTATACTTCTTGAATCAGTTTAAAGCGCTCAACTTCACGGTCATCTTCTAGCATTACCGTTTCAGTAAACATGGCAAGTGGACGTACCCAAATCGAGTAATCACCATATAAACACTGATAAACCACCAGTTTTTCTTCGGTTTCACTATGCGTCGCTACATGTAAAACTTGATACAGTTGCCCTTTATAATGCTGATAGATACCGCGCTGTAATTGCATCACTTGCTTCCCTATTTTTTAACTGTCTTGATCATACCTAATTTATACGGCTTAAACTGCAAATCACTTGAAAAATCATTTAAATCCCCCATATAGCTTTATGAAATGATTGAAGAAAATATCTTTAAATCTATAAAACCGATTATTAAAATAAAAACAAACTGTTTTATCTATTTTTAGATTTACTCTATGATTCTTCTATCAAATAAATTTATAGACTGCTTTGGAGAGCTTAACAATGTTAGATCAAAATACTTCAGCTCAATTAAAAACACTTCTTGAACGCCTAGAAGGTCCGATTGAATTGGTTGCGACTTTGAACGGTTCTGAGAAATCA
>X328_Prussian_Carp__coassemble_12_pt1 | contig 7797 bp, 7 predicted proteins | sample X328_Prussian_Carp__metabat2_low_PE_002 | metagenome-assembled genome bin X328_Prussian_Carp
CTTCGCAGTATGTGAAACTTTAGATTTCACCACATGCTCAGGTGTACCTTCCGCAATAATCATCCCGCCACCTGCACCACCTTCAGGGCCCAAATCAATCACCCAGTCAGCAGTTTTGATCACATCCAAATTATGCTCAATCACCACAATGGTATTGCCCTTATTGCGTAGCTCATGAAGGATATCTAACAGTTTAGCAATGTCATGGAAATGTAGACCTGTAGTGGGTTCATCCAAAATATACAGCGTTTTACCCGTATCACGTTTTGCCAATTCACGTGCCAATTTCACACGTTGCGCTTCACCACCTGACAGTGTCGTTGCAGACTGACCTAAACGAATATAGCCCAAACCCACTTGATTCAGTGTTTCCAAACGACGATGAATCACTGGAATCGCATCAAAGAAATGCATGGCATCTTCAACTGTCATATTGAGAACATCGGAAATATTCTTACCTTTATAACCCACTTCTAAAGTTTCACGGTTATAACGTTCACCATGACAATTATCACAAGGCACATACATATCAGGTAAAAAGTGCATAGCCACTTTGATCATGCCGTCACCTTCACAGGCTTCACAACGACCACCTTTCACGTTAAACGAGAAACGTCCCGCAGCATAACCACGTGCTTTGGCTTCAGGTGTTTGCGCAAACAATTCACGAATCGGAGTAAACAAACCTGTATACGTTGCAGGGTTAGAACGAGGTGTACGACCAATCGGGCTTTGATCAATATCAACAACTTTATCAAGGAATTGCAGACCATCAATCGAGTCAAATTTCTCAGCCGTTAAAGTGGTTGCACCATTAAGCTGTGTCGCTGCCAAAGGCAATAAAGTACGGTTAATCAGCGTAGATTTACCTGAACCAGACACACCAGTCACACAGGTCATCACACCCAAAGGAATGGTTAAATCCACATTTTGTAGGTTATGACCCGCAGCACCCATCAATTTAATTTGTTCTTCAGGCTTTGGTGGTTCAGTACGTTTTTTCGGTACTTCAATTTTCAGTTTGCCTGATAAATATTGACCCGTGAGAGATTCATTATTCGCAAGGATTTCATCATAAGTCCCTTCAGCAATCACATGACCACCATGAATACCAGCACCAGGACCAATATCGATAATATGATCTGCTGCACGAATCGCATCTTCATCATGCTCAACGACTAAAACGGTATTCCCCAAATCACGTAAGCGGACTAAGGTTTCCAATAGGCGATCATTATCACGTTGATGCAGACCAATCGATGGTTCATCGAGGACATACATCACACCCATCAAACCTGCGCCGATTTGCGAAGCCAAACGAATACGTTGCGCTTCACCACCAGACAATGTTTCTGCTGAACGAGATAGACTTAAATAATTCAAACCCACTGAAACTAAGAAATGTAAACGCTCACGGATTTCTTTAAAAATCTTATCGGCAATTTCGCCTTTTGCGCCATCAAGATTTAAATCTTGATAATAACTTTCCGCATCACCAATCGACATTTTAGTAATTTGGGCAATGGTTTTGTCTTTAACTCGAACATGGCGTGAAATTTCATTCAGACGTGATCCACCGCAGGCATCACATGCCGCATTAGACAGATATTGTGCCAAATCATCACGAACATAGTTACTCTCAGTTTCACGATAGCGACGTTCTAAATGTGGCAAAATTCCTTCAAAAGGTTGTACACGATTATGTTTGCGACCACGTTCATCGATATAACTTAAATCAACTTTTTCTTTGCCTGTACCGTATAAAAATTTCTTTTTGGTGTCGGCATCCAGTTCATTCCAAGGTGTATCCAAAGAAAAACCAAAATGCGCTGCCACTTTTTCAATCATGCTGTAGTAGTACGGGCGTTGTCTGTCCCAACCACGAATCGCGCCTTGGCTAATCGACACATCAGGACTTGGAATGAGTTTTTCGGCACTAAAATGGCTACGTGTACCTAAACCATCACAGGTTGGGCAGGCACCAAAGGGATTGTTAAATGAAAATAAACGCGGCTCAAGTTCCGCAACAGCACGGTCACATTCAGGACATGAATGTTTAGCCGAAAAGACCCGATCAGGGTGTTCACCGTTCATCCACGAGAGAATGGCAATATCACCGCCCAAACGTAGAGCAGTTTCAAAAGATTCTGCAATACGGTTGCCGAGGTCATCACGGACTTTAAAACGATCCACCACCACTTCAATGGTGTGTTTTTTCTTTTTATCGAGTTCTGGAATTGGGTCGAGATCTACAATTTCACCATCGACACGTGCTCGTACAAAACCTTGACTTTGTAGCTGTTCAAACAGGTTGGAATATTCACCTTTACGCTCACGCACCACTGGTGCAAGCAGCATCAGCGCTGTCCCTTCATCCAATCCTTTTACTGCATCGACCATTTCCGATACGGTCTGTGCCACCATCGGCAAATCATGCTCTGGGCAAAATGGCGTGCCGACACGTGCGTAGAGTAGACGTAAATAGTCATAAATTTCGGTAATGGTTCCCACCGTAGAACGTGGGTTATGGCTGGTCGATTTCTGTTCAATTGCAATCGCAGGGCTTAAGCCTTCAATTGAGTCAACTTCAGGTTTTTCCATTTGTGATAAGAACTGGCGCGCATAGGCCGAGAGTGATTCGACATAACGACGCTGGCCTTCGGCGTACAGCGTATCAAATGCAAGCGATGACTTACCTGAACCAGAAAGTCCCGTGATCACCACGAATTTGTCGCGGGGAATATCAAGGTTCACATTTTTTAAGTTATGGGTACGTGCGCCTCGAATACGGATATGACTTTGGCTCATAAAACTATCTCGAAATTGTGCAGATGAAGGAGGTATATGATAACGACTTATGCTTTATTCAAGTGTTAAACATGATTTTATAGCGACAAATCATGTCGGCCAAAAGAAAAGTGATGCTGCTAGACTGTAGCTAGATTTCAGTGTTGAAACAAGTCTCAACGTATCGACATTGGCTGTGACTGAAAACTGGAAGGTATTTATAAGTTGCGTAAAAAAGAGAGGATCACCCATTCGGCGTAGCGCAAAAGTTGAATCATGGCTGTGCTATTTTTTGTTTGCCGTACGCCTTCAGGGATAGAGTATTGTTATGGTTGCAGCATTTAGCATGCTAGCGCATAACGACGTTCAAAGATTGAATCGACCGTCTCAAAAGCAAAGGGACGGATAATGTCATGATGGAGACGGGCATAGAAATTGACTTCATGCTCAAGAGTTTGTAAGAAGGCGTCGTAGTCATCTTCAAAGTCTGGTAGGTCGAGTAAGTCTTGTTCTCGACTTAAAACGCAATGATATTTTTTAATAAAAGCCAACATCAATTTTTGAATATGTGGATTGGTATAATAAATGAGATAGGTCGCGGCAGAACCGCAGTGTAAACAGCCTTTTTCAAGGTATATTTCTTCGTTATTTAGCCAGCAGCATTGTACGGTAAAAAATGCACGAATGGCTTCAGTACCTAGAGTATCAGGATGCATGAGAACGGCCCTCGAAAGTTAATTATGCAAATGATAATTATTATCATTATTAAAGTTTAGTTTTAAATGCTTAAAATAGCAATCGCGCCATCTGAAAAAATACGATATTCGGTCAATAAAAAGCCCTGAAGGGTTCAGGGCTTTTTGGATCATGTACGCTTTTAAGCGTGGTCTAAACCGAGCCATTGCTGCTGTTTATAAGCGCTGTCCCAGAACAACCATTCCAGTTCAGCCCCTTTACGGTAGGCTTTATGCATTTTCTCAATGGTGTCTGCATCGCAACGTGCAGCCACTTTATCGATGGTTGCAATTACATTACGTACAGCTTGGTTGAATTCTTCACCTGCGTAAGTATCAATCCACGCTTGGTATGGGTTGTTGGCGATAGAGTTACCCACAATGTCTTTACCGACTTCAGCATAAATCCAAAAACAAGGTAAGAGTGCTGCTAACACCACAGGGTAGCTTTCAGACCATGCTGTTGCCGTTAGAAATGAAGTGTAATGGTGACATGCCAAAGTCAGCGGTGTTTCTTCAAACTGCTGTTTTGAAATATCAAAATTTTTCATAAAGCCATCATGCAAACTGCGTTCCACCACAATCGCTTCTTTGGCCCCTTGGCTAAACTGAATAATGTCGTCAGCCTCATACGCTTTGGCACCACACACCGCTAAAGCACGACCATAAGCCACCAAGTAGTGCGCATCTTGAATCACATAATGACAAAATGCTTCTTTATTAAGTGTGCCTGAAGCCAATTCTTGGTTAAAAGGTAAAGCCAGTGTTTTTTGATATAAGTCGACATTACGTTGCCAAACGTCTTGAGAAAAAGCCATGATTAGATCCTGAGGGAAGCCAAAATATGGGCAAGACTATAACAACAGTTTGCGCGGAACAACAATCCATCTCCGTACATCGGTGAGATAAGTAAAAATTAACGAAGATGTTTTGGTTTCAGGCGCAAAAAGCGTCATAATTGCGGCCATAAAACTCAACCTGTTTTTTAAGTTTTCGTTCATCTCCAAATTTTTTATAGGTCGATCTGTCATGATGAAACATTTTGGTTTCTCTATCATTTTTACGATCGTGTGTCTTGCGTTGTCTGCGTACTGGGGTTTTACCCATGGACCAGAAGCGGGCTTAAAGACCATGTTTACTGCTTTGACCATTACTGCAATTTTAGCGGTGATGGAGGTCTCGTTATCTTTTGATAATGCCGTGGTCAATGCATCTGTGTTACGTGGTTGGGATCATTTCTGGAAAACCTTGTTCCTGACTGTGGGTATTTTAGTCGCTGTATTTGGTATGCGTTTAATCTTCCCTGTCGCAATTGTGGCGGTAACTGCAGATATGGGCTTTGTTGAAGTCGTACAACTGGCTTTGAATGATCCAAAAACCTACTCGCAACGTCTGATGGATCATCACCCTGAAATTGCTGCGTTTGGTGGTGCATTCTTGTTACTCGTGTTTCTTAAACTTCTTCTTAGATGAAGAGAAAGATACACACTGGTTCCGCTGGTTAGAACGTCGTTTGACCAACTTAGCCAATGTTCCTGCAATGTCGGTCTTCCTTGCACTGATTGCACTTTTGGTGATGGCGGCCAATGTCGATGAAGCCAAACGTCTGGTGGTGACCATGGCGGGAATCTGGGGCATCGTGGTTTATATTGGCGTACAAGTCTTGAGTCATTTGTTGGGTGGTGAACCTGAAGTTGATGAAGACGGCAATGCAGTTACGCATGATGCCAATGGCGCAACCACAGGTGTGGTCAAAGCAGGTATTGGTGGTTTCTTATACCTAGAAGTACTTGATGCATCGTTCAGTTTTGATGGCGTAATTGGCGCGTTTGCCATTACTTCGGATGTCGTGATTATTATGCTGGGTCTCGCGATTGGTGCGATCTTCGTGCGTTCGATGACCATTTACTTGGTCGAAAAAGGGACTTTGGATGCCTATGTCTTCCTTGAGCATGGTGCACACTACGCGATTGGTGCTTTAGCATTCATTATGCTGGCAAGTGGTACAGGTCTACATGTACCAGAAGTCGTCACGGGTTTAATTGGTGTGGCCTTTATTGTTTGGGCTGTTATTGCTTCTATTCAATACAAAAAACATCAAGCCGCTTAAAGCAGATTGCTTTAAACCGCAGAAAAGCGCAGCTCAGGCTGCGCTTTTTGTTTTTCAGATCAGGAAGGCTTTTATTAAACATAAAATTCATGCCGCTAGTCGGATTGAATAGCCTATAATCTTGATCCAAGATTAATTCAATACAGTCTGTCCTCGTTTATGATGAATGCTTTAGAACGTCGTTCAACTTTTGCCTTAAGCAGTATTTTTGCCTTACGCATGTTGGGTTTGTTCATGATCATCCCTGTATTTTCTGTGGCAGGGCAGACCTATGAATATGCAACGCCTGCGTTGCTCGGTTTGGCTGTGGGGATTTATGGTTTAACACAGGCCATTTTACAGATTCCTTTCAGCTTGATTGCCGACCGTTATAGCCGTAAGCCTTTGGTGGTTTTTGGGCTACTTCTGTTTGCTTTGGGTGGTGCAATTGCCGCGATGTCAGACACCATTTATGGGGTGATTATTGGTCGTGCCATTGCGGGTGGTGGAGCAGTGTCTGCAGTGGTGATGGCACTACTGGCGGATGTGACCCGTGAAGAAAACCGTATGAAAGCCATGGCAACCATGGGCATGAGTATCGGGGTTTCTTTTGCTGTCGCTTTTAGTTTGGGGCCGTGGCTTACCGGTTTAGTGGGGATTTCAGGATTATTCTGGGTAACGACCATCATGGGTTTGGCGGCCATTTCGATGCTGTTTTTGGTGCCAAAAGTCACCCGCCATCATCGTAATTATCAGCAAGGTTATTTGGCTCAGCTCAAACAAGTCTTAAAAATGGGCGATCTGAACCGTCTGCATGTGTCGGTGTTTAGCTTACATTTATTGCTGACAGCAATGTTTATTTATGTTCCATCACAGCTCATCGATTTTGCAAAAATTCCACTAAATTCGCATGGCTGGGTGTATTTGCCGCTGTTGGTGATTAGCCTATTTTTTGCCTTTCCAAGTATTGTGTTGGCTGAAAAATATCGCAAGATGCGAGGCATCTTTTTAACGGCCATTGGCGGCATTATTTTAGGCTTGGGCATCCTAATTTTTGGCTTTGAGTCGAAGTATATTTTGCTGACAGGTTTGGGCTTATTCTTTATTGCTTTTAACGTCATGGAAGCGTTGCTGCCGTCATGGTTATCGAAAGCTGCGCCGATTCAGTCTAAAGCGACTGCGATGGGCGTAAATGCCAGCAGCCAGTTTTTAGGCGCATTCTTTGGTGGTGTCACAGGCGGTCAGTTGTTGCTGTTAAACAATACTGCCTTGGGTTGGAGCATCCTGACTGGACTGGCGATTGTTTGGTTATTGATTAGTTTTGGCTTGGCACAACCGCGTTATTTGTCTTCGATGGTGTTGCGTTTACCTGAGCATAAACAAACGGACGAATGGACTTCACAGCTTTTAGCGATTCGTGGTATTGAAGAGGTCGTGGTGATGTCTGATCAGCAAGTTGCCTATGTAAAAGTCGATAAACAGCAGATTGATGATGCTTCGCGACAACAATTAACGCACTTGTTGGGTAAAGAGGTAGCCATTTAAGCATAACTCTTATAAAGTAAATAATAGAAATAGATAGGAAGTAAACATCAGATGCGCGGTGTAAATAAAGTTATTTTAGTGGGCACATTAGGCCGAGATCCAGAGACGAAAACTTTCCCAAACGGTGGTTCGTTGACCCAGTTTTCAATTGCAACGAGCGACTCTTGGACAGATAAAAGCACAGGTGAGCGTAAAGAGCAAACCGAATGGCACCGTATTGTGTTACACAACCGTCTAGGTGAAATTGCGCAACAATACCTACGTAAAGGTTCGAAAGTTTATATTGAAGGTTCACTGCGTACTCGTCAGTGGACAGATCAAAATGGTCAAGAACGCTACACCACAGAAATTCGTGGTGAGCAAATGCAGATGCTCGACAACAACCGTCAGCAAGGTGAGCAAATGCAAGGCGGAAATGATGGTTATGCACAACCACGTTTCAACAATAACCAAGGTGGTGGTTATAACAATAACAACAACCAAGGTGGTTATGGCGGCAATCCTGCAGCGGGTAATAGCAACAACCAACAAAGTGGTTATGCGAACAATAACCCAAGCGGTTTTGCACCAAAGGCGGCTCCTCAGTCAGCGCCTGCGGCAGCACCAGCAGATATGGATGATGATCTTCCATTCTGAGATATA
>X328_Prussian_Carp__coassemble_17_pt1 | contig 4775 bp, 5 predicted proteins | sample X328_Prussian_Carp__metabat2_low_PE_002 | metagenome-assembled genome bin X328_Prussian_Carp
AAATAATAATAGTCGTCAAATGAATGCATGATGGGTTCAAGCCTGTATTGATTTGTGACCGAAGGCAGTCTGTGATGGATGATCTGATACTGTATCATCGCTAACGATTGCACACGACAAAAAAGCGATCCGAAGATCGCTTTTGCTGAGGTCTGATTATTTCTGCGCTGTATTTTTGCTATAGCTTTGAATCAGGTTTTTATAGTCTGGAATATGCGCTGCAAAGAGTGAACCGAGGCCTTCAATATCATTACGCCAGTCGCGGTGTAATTCACAAGCTGCACCAAACCATGACATCAGCTGCGCGCCTGCCTGAGACATGCGATCCCATGCTGCATCACGGGTGATGGGGTTAATTGTCCTATTTGTGTGATTGTGTGTACTAGCGCAGTGCTATAAGAGGGCTGAGGAAAGGGGTAGTATAGATTGCATATTCATCCTATCGATATAGGAGTTCCAAGATGAAAAAAGTAATTGGTGTTTATCGTAATCAAGACATGCATTGGGTTGGTGATGGTTTTCCTGTCAAAAACCTCTTTTCATATGACCGCTTAGGACAAGCGATTAGTCCGTTTCTACTTTTGGACTATGCAGCACCTTACAAATTTGATCCAACCACATCGCAACGTGGTGTGGGTTCACACCCGCATCGTGGCTTTGAAACGGTCACCATCGCCTATAGCGGTGAAGTGACGCACAAAGACTCTAGCGGCGGCGGTGGTACCATCAATACTGGCGATGTACAGTGGATGACTGCGGGTTCAGGTGTGGTACATGAAGAGTTTCATTCTCCAGCCTTTGCTGAGCATGGTGGTCTGTTTGAAATGGTGCAACTTTGGGTGAATTTGCCAGCCAAAGACAAAATGACCACACCACGTTATCAAGCCTTGACCGTGGCGGATATCCCGCGCATCGAAATGGATGATAATGCTGGACACATACGCGTGATTGCGGGTGAGTTTGGTGGTCATCATGGCCCTGCTCAAACGTATAGTCCCGTCAATGTTTGGGATGGTGAATTAAAAGCAGAGTATGAAACTTTTATCCATGTGCCCGTCACGCATAACACGATTGTGGTGGTGCTCAGTGGTGAAGTGCTGATTAATGGCACGCAAAAAGTGGTGGATAGTTCCATTGTGATGTTTGCTCAAGATGGCGAAGCTGCAATTCAACTACAAGCGCTGCAAGACACTAAGTTCTTGGTGTTGACTGGTGAACCACTGAATGAACCGATTCAAGGTTATGGTCCATTTGTGATGAATAGCAAAGCGGAAATTGTGCAAGCCTTTGACGATTTTAATCGTGGCAAGTTTGGTGAAATCCCTGTTGCTGTGGTGGACTAAAATCTTGTCGCTAAAAAGAAGAAATCCCTACTCGGTCAAGGGTAGGGATTTTTTAGGCGCTGTAGTCTTCTTGTTTTGCATAGTTGGTCATGAATTATTATGTGATGTAATTATCGTTTTTATGCGGGGCGCATATTAGCGCTTTTTCGCTGGTTTGTAAAACAGATGTTATAAAAATAGTTAATTTATATACTTTGTTTTTAAACAATTTATATTTTTATTTAAAATAAAATGTATAAAAAACGTGTGCTTATTTGAGTGATTTTTTAGTGTAATGAAATGTAATTTAAGCAGATATCGTCCTATCGGTGCGGCACATGAAAAAATGTGATTCTGGTATTTTTTAATAGCCCTATTTTTTCGACATTGGGTCATAATTTCAGTCAATATAAGTCAGACTGACGGATCATAATTTTGGATATTGCAGTTATTGGTAGCGGCATGGCCGGTCTTGCTACCGCAAGAATTCTAAAGGATGCTGGGCATAATATTACTATTTTCGAAGCACTGACTGGGCGAGGGATGGATAGCCACAGTACAGAGTTTGAAGGTGGTCTGATTGATGCTCCGTTACGTGTCATGAACCCACACTTATGGAAAAACACCTTAAGTCTTGCGACTTATTTAGGCATCAAAACGTATCCAGTACGCACCTACATGGCGTGTAGTTGGTTGTTTGAAGACCGTACAGAAACATGGTTAACCACTACGCGTAGCCGCATTGGCAATTTCCCGATTATCAATAACCGTAAAGGCCTACAGCAGTATGGATGGCGCTTGGTTAAAGGTATGTTGCAGCTTAAAACCGCGATTGCTAAATTCTTCAAATCTAAAGATCAAGACATTACCTTGGCTGAATTTATCAACCAGCATGACATTGAAGAAGTGTTTTGGCATGGCGCAGTAATGCCTGTGCTCTACACCATCTGTACCTGTAATCCAAAAACCATCGGCGAATGGCCAGCGAAACCGCTGTTGATCTTTTTACGTCAGTTGACGGATGGTGATGCTTTATTGCGTATACAAGGGGGAACACCTGCCTTGGTCGATAAATTGATTGAAAACATCAATATCCAAAGCGGATCTGCTATTAGCAAAGTCACTGAACAAGGTGACAAGGTTTTGGTTGAAAATAATAAGGGCGAACAGCAACTGTTTGACCGTGTGGTGGTGGCAACGCCAACCACAAAAATTGAAGAGTTTTTAGATCCTGTTCAGTTTGCAGATGATATTGCGCTGTTAAAACAGTTCCGTTTTGAGCAAGGTCAGCTGGTGATCCATACTGATCCTTCCGTGATGCCACCTAAGCGTAAAGACTGGTCGGTGCTGAGCTATATGATGGACCGTAAGTTTACCCGTCAACAGTTCACGGTTTGGCTCAATTCAGTCGAACCAAGTCTGGTCGGTAAAAACGCCGTGTTCCAAACGTGGCAGCCTGTGACCGAGATTGACCCGAAAAAAGTGATTTCAACAGTAACTTTGACCCGTGCGGTGGTGGACTCGCAAACTGTGGCTTTGAATAAAGAGTTACAACAACGCCATAAGAGTGCTAACCGAAAAGTCTTCTTCTGTGGTTCATGGTCGTGCGATGGTCTGCCTATTTTAGAGTCTGCCGTCACTTCAGCAATGCATATTGCAGAAATTTTCGGTGCACCATTGCCGTTTGTTGGATTAAAACCTAAAGTTGAGGTTGCCCCACAACTCGGCTACTAAAGCATGAAATGGCTCCAAACCTTACAGCGACATCTGCCCAAACATAAATATGCAATTGATGCAAAACAATTGGGAGATCACGCTGTATTGGCTTGGAGCAATCTTGGCTATTGGGAAGATAGCCAATCATCCTATCCTGAGGCTTGCCAAACACTGGCAACGCATCTTGCTGATCGATTACAGCTAAAATCAAATGACCGTGTTTTAGACTTGGGCTGTGGACAGGGTGCGAGTCTATTGCTGTGGCAGCAGCATTACCATGTTCAGCAACTTTGTGCGGTTGAGTTACAAGCCGAATGTGTCCAGCGCATACAACACACTTTAAATTCAAAGATACACATCATTCAAACGTCATTTTTAAATTTAAATTCAAAGCTATTTTCAGCACCTTTTGATGTGGTGTTTTGCCTCGATGCCGCTTATCACAGTGATTTAAATTCATTTCTAAGATCAACCCATTCTGTTTTAAATTCAAAAGGTCGGATTGGTTTTCACTATCTGATGTTGAGTGATGCATTTTTGAATTTAAATCGTTTTGAGAAACTTCAACTGAAAATGCTGTTAAAAGCAGCCGATGTTCATTTGGAACATCTTCAGTTAGAAGCGAATTTGAAGCATTCGATAGAAGCACAAGGCTATCAGCAGGTTGCTATTGAAGATTTATCAGATGCAGTTTTGGCGGGGTTTTCTCGTTATTATCATGTGCATTTAGTCCAACAGGCCGCTCAAAATTTGGATCATTTCAAAATTAAAATGACGGCTAAGCTCTGCCAAAAATTATTTGAACAGGGCATCGTGCGCTATGTTCAAATTACGGCAATGAAAGACATTTAAAATGAAATAAAAAACCAAAGGGCCAGAAACAACAAAGCCTCACTAAAAAGCGAGGCTAAGTATAAAATGGTGCCGGCACACGGATTCGAACTGTGGACCTACTGATTACAAGTCAGTTGCTCTACCAACTGAGCTATGCCGGCAACGTGGTGAGAATAATAGCGGATTTTCTTGAAAACGCAAGCCAAAAAGTGAGCGATTGAAATGCACATGATTTTTTGTGCAAACTTCACCCACCAAAGGGTGGGTGAAAGCTAAGAATAAAATTCGGGGGCTGTGATGAAACTGTTTTTAAATAGGGTTAAGTGAAAACATGGAACTTATTTGCTCCTTAAAATTTGATCGAGGTCTTGGGCACATTCTTCCAACGTAAAAGCCATGTCGAGTTGCATTTGAGGTTTGAGTTCATTGGCCAGCGTTCTCCATTGTTCAATCAGACGAATTGCTTTTTGAATTTTATGTTTGTTGACATCCTTTGCAAGGGTTGGGGTATAACCGCCTCGTTTAGCGTTTTTAATTTGTTTGACATAATTGGTGCTGTTATTCATTCTGACTCCCGAATAGCAGTTTTATTGGTCAATTTTGTGTTTCGCTAGTTATATACCGCAAATGAATTGTGCTTCATAAACATTGCATCTAGATGATCATTGATGATTTATTTTAACCTCCCTTAGAAATTGTTTTAGCTCAAGTTTGAATCAGGTTCAAGCGTTTATTTTTGAATAAATATTTCACTTTGTGGTGCAAATTATCCTGTTTTGTGAAGAGTCGTTTTTATGAAGCAGACTTTGTGCCAAGTCTAAATAAGAATGTTCAGCATAAAAAAAGACCTTAATCTTTCGATTAAGGTCTTTAAAATTTTGGCGGTGAAAGAGGCCGTCATCT